>ENA-ORXC01000056-ORXC01000056.1-marine-metagenome-genome-assembly--contig:-NODE-56-length-184578-cov-6.656018_pt1 | contig 184578 bp, 145 predicted proteins | sample MGYA00237865_ERZ511478 | MGnify/ENA metagenome assembly ERZ511478
ACTGCGCGGCAAGCGTGGCAACGGCAAGGTAAAACCCCTTGATTCACAGCAATGGTCGGTGCGGCCTTTGCTGTGACGCCGCCCGAGACCAAGATGTGAAACACGATGTTAACATCCGGAAATGCCGTCATCAATTTATAGCAAGCATAGGCACCTACTGCCATGAAGCCACCGGTTCCAAGGCTGACTTGCCCGCAATACCCCGTCAGGATGTTCAGCCCAATCGCCGCGATCGCATAGATCAAGAACGGCACGAAAATCGCGTTCGCCCAATAGTCGTTGATCATGAATGGGATCACCAGATAGGCGACGGCCAGCACCAGCCAATACCGATAACGATCAAATTTGATCGGGAAGGTTTGGTTATCCTCGGCGTAGGATGTTTTGAAATCACCGGCTTCACGATAAAACATCAGTGCGCTCCTTGGGTGGGTGTCAGATCATACGCGTTCAATAATTCTCTCCCCGAATAGACCCTGCGGGCGAAAGACGAGAAACAGCAGCGCAAGCACGTAAGCGAACCAGTTTTCCGTGGCCCCGCCAACAAGCGACCCAACCGTATATTCAAACAGCTTTTCCCCCATCCCGATGATCAACCCGCCAACAATCGCGCCAGGGATGGATGTAAACCCACCCAGCATCAGCACGGGCAGCGCCTTAAGTGCGATCATCGAAAGCGAAAACTGCACGCCCGATTTCGCACCCCACATGATCCCCGCGACAAGCGCGACAAAGCCAGCCAGTGACCAAACCAAAATCCAGATGAAGTTCAACGAGATACCAACCGAAAGCGCGGCTTGGTGATCGTCTGCAACGGCGCGCATTGCGCGGCCATGTTTGGTGTATTGGGAAAACGCGATCAGCGACGCGACCAATAGAATGGCAACGATAGTCGCGACCATATCAAGCTTGTCGATATAGAACCCGTAAAAGTCATCACCACCCCAACCAACAGTCATGTCCTCTAACCAGCGCGACCCACCTTGGGGCAGACCCAGTGCAAGCGTCTTGATATCCGACCCCCACATCAAATCGCCAATACCTTCAAGGAAATAGGCAAGCCCAATCGTGGCCATGAACAGGATGATCGGCTCTTGTCCGACCAGATGGCGGAACACTAACCGTTGAACGCCCCATGCAAAGCCTACCATGACAACAATCGTCATCAGGATCGCAAGCACCGCAGGCACATGCCAGCCAAAGTGATGGATATTCGTCCCCAAAATCGCGTTGATGATATGGGCAAAGGGCACTTGGCCCTCCATGATCCCGGCAAGGGTCAGCGCCGCAAACAGCGCCATCACGCCTTGGGCGTAGTTAAAAATCCCCGAGGCCTTAAAGATGAGCACAAACCCAAGTGCGACAAGCGAATACATCACGCCAGCCATCAGACCGTTGATAAGCACCTCAACAAGGTAAAGAAAGTCAGTCGACATTGCGCAAATCCTTAATCATGGGCCACGCCTAGATAGGCATCAATCACTTCTTGGTTGCCGCGCACTTCGTCGGGGGTGCCATCCCCAATCTTGCGGCCATAATCCATCACAACCACCCGGTCGCTTAGGTCCATCACAACGCCCATGTCATGTTCGATCAGGGCAATCGTGGTGCCAAATTCGTCATTCACATCCAGAATAAAGCGGCTCATGTCCTCTTTTTCTTCGACGTTCATGCCGGCCATTGGTTCATCGAGCAGCAGCAATTTGGGGTCCGCAGCAAGCGCACGCGCCAGTTCGACGCGTTTCTTCAAACCGTAGGGCAGACGACCCACCGGCGTTTTGCGGATCGCTTGGATATCAAGGAAATCAATGACACGTTCCACATGGGCGCGGTTTTCGATCTCTTCGCGCTCTGCGGCACCTTTCCAGATGGCCTGTTTGATGATGCCCGCCTTCATGTAATTCAGACGACCAGTCATGATGTTGTCCAAAACGGTCATGCCTTCGAACAGCGCGATATTCTGGAAGGTGCGCGCGATGCCTTGGCGGGCAACCTGATAGGGTTTCATCGCCGGACGCAGCGCACCACGGAAATAGACCTCGCCTTCTTGGGGCTTATAGAACCCTGAAATGACATTGAGCATCGACGACTTCCCTGCCCCGTTTGGGCCGATGATCGCGCGAATTTCACCTTCACGGATGTCGAACGAAATGTTCTTGATTGCCTCGACACCACCAAACCGCAGCGTGATTTCACGCAGGTCCATCAGGACGCCGCCAATCGTGCGGCCGTCTTCGGTCACATAAGAGTCTGCCATGGCGTTCATGCGGCCTCCGAACAATGAGAAATTTGAGATAGGATTTGGCGCATCATTCCGCCGCCACTTTTTGTGGGGACACGGGGATGACGCTGGCGTCGCAGGCTTGCAGTGTCGCCTTGATTTTGCCTTTGCGGCCGTCCTCATAGGTCACTTCGGTTTCGGTATAGACCGACGCCGATCCATCATAGAGAGCCGTGACCAAATCATCGTATTTGTCGCCAATGACCGCGCGGCGTACCTTGCGGGTGCGGGTCATTTCACCGTCGTCGGCATCCAATTCCTTGTGCAAAACCATAAAACGATGGATCTGACAGCCTGCCAGCATTTCGTCTTTGGCCACCGTTTCGTTCACGGCATTCACGTGGCCTTTGATAATCTCAAGCACCTTGGGGTGCTGTGAAATTTCTTGGTATGACGAATAGGCGATGTTGTTGCGTTCCGCCCAGTTCCCAACGGCAGTCAGGTCGATATTGATCAACGCGCAGCAGCGATCTTTGCCAGCGCCAAACACAACGGCCTCTAGGATATTGGGGAAAAACTTGAGCTTGTTTTCGACGTATTTGGGCGCAAACAGCGCGCCGTCTTGCATTTTGGAAACATCTTTGATGCGGTCGATGATGCGTAGGTGACCTGATTTTGGATCGATGAAACCTGCATCACCCGTAGCAACCCAGCCTTCTGGGTCTTTCGTCGACGCGGTGCTTTCTGGGTTCTTGTAGTATTCGACAAAGGTACCGGGGGACCGATACAGAACCTCTCCCGCATCGGTGATCTTTAGCTCAACACCCGGACTTGGGACGCCAACGGTGTCCGATCTGACCTGCCCATCTGGCTGCTGCGTGATGAAAACGGTAGCCTCGGTCTGGCCGTACAGTTGTTTAAGGTTGATCCCAAGCGAGCGGTAGAAATCGAATAATTCGGGGCCGATCGCCTCACCGGCAGTATAGCCAACCCGTACGCGGCTGAACCCCAAACGGTTCTTAAGAGGGCCGTAAACTAGAAAATCACCGACGGCATATTTTAGACGCGCCCATAACCCAACGGGTTCGCCGTCTAGAATACGCGGACCGACCTCTTTCGCCTGTGCCATAAAGTAATGGAACATCTTTTGTTTCAGACGGCTTGCGTCCTCCATCCGGATCATCACTTGGGTCAAGTGGGCCTCAAAGATGGCGGGGGGCGCAAAGAAATAGGTCGGGCCGATCTCGCGCAAATCTGCGTGCATCGTGTCAGCGCTTTCGGGGCAGTTCACACAAAACCCTGCCCAATAGGCGTGACCAATCGAAAAGATGAAATCCCCAACCCAAGCCATCGGAAGATAGGCTAGCGTCTCTTCCTTTTCAGTTAGGTGATCAAACCCGGCTGTATTCTTGGCTGTTTCAATGACGTTACGGTTGGACAGCACAACACCCTTAGGGCGGCCCGTTGTGCCAGATGTATAAAGCATCACGCAGGTATCATCATAGGTCAGCGCATCGGTCAGCGCCTTCAGTTTTGCCTTATCGCCGCTTTCACGCCCCTTGGCCTGAACATCGGCCAAAGACGTCATGTCAGCGTGGTCGTATTTCCGAAGTCCCTGCCCGTCGTGATAAATGATATGCGCAAGGCCGGGCAGGTCTTCGCGGACGTCCGCAATTTTATCGACCTGTTCTTGGTCACCAACAATCGCAAACCGCGCGCCGCTGTTGTCCAACGCGTAAGCGATTTCTTCGGCAGCTGCATCTTGGTACAGCGGGACCGGGATAGCGCCAGTCCTTTGCACTGCGACCATCGACCAATATAGCGCTGGCCGGTTACGCCCAATGATCGCGACACGATCACCTTTGGCCACCCCAAGCAACAAAAGCCCAAGCGCAAGCGCCTCTATTTCCTTAGCAGCTTCGGACCATGTCCAGCTTTGCCAGATGCCAAATTCTTTTTCGCGGTACGCCGGACGTTGGCCGTATAAGGCGACGTTACGTTCCAGCAATTTGGGCACAGAGGTAATATCCCCTGCGTGCGCATCGGCGTTCATTAATGGTCTCCTCCCAGTGAGCGCTGAATCATCAACAGCTCCACAAGAGGTACCGTTGCACATCCCGCGACATAAAAGAATATTTGAAACCTAACGAATTCCAACGAAGGCTGTTGGCGCTTTGCGGGCGCAAAATTGCTGCTAGGATAGCGGCATGAAAAAGACACCAATCGAGCTGTACGAGATGACCTTGTCAGGGCTGAACCTGATCAAACAAGCCATCTCAATTCATGATGCTGACCTCAAGCTGATGGTCGCGAACCGCCAATTCCAAAAGATGTTCAATCTGCCCGACCATCTGGTGAAATCAGGGGCCGAATTTCGTGATATCCTGACCTATCTTTCGGAAATGGGGGACTATGGGCAGATCGACGACATCCCGTCATTTGTACAGGAAAAGATCGACCTCGCGCTTGGATTTCAGCCCCATTATTTTGAACGGTCACGCGCAAATGGCACCTTGATTTCCGTCGAGGGCAACCCGCTTAGCCAAGGTGGCTGGATATCAGTCTACACCGACATCACAGAGGTAAAGCAGCAAGAGGAATTCATTCGTTCACACGCCGAAAGCCTTTCGGACGAATTGATCAAGCGCTCTGAAACGCTAGCCCAGACCAACCGCCGCATGACCGCGACTGTCACCGCACTTGAGGCGACGAAACAGGAACTGACAGATAGCCGCGAACAGCTAAATCTGATCAGCACAATGACACCCGCACATATCGCGCATGTCGATGCAAAAGGGATCTATACCCATTCCAACGGCAAGCTACACACGATCCTACCTAACGCTGGCGCAAAGATTGTTGGCAGCAAATTTAGCGAAACACTGGGCGAGACCGTCTGGCGACAGGTTGAACCACGTTTCAATAGCGTCTTGCAGGGAAATCCGTCGATCTCGGAACTTTATGACGAGGTATCAGGCCACTATATCCGTTTGGCGATGACGCCAGATTTGGACGATGAAGGTGTGCATGGTTGCTATATTCTGTCGATGGATGTCACCGACGAAGTATCAGCGCGCACCGCATTGGCCCACGCCAGAAGGCGCGAATTGGCGACGCAATTGACCAGCGGCATGGCGCATGATTTCGCGAACCTTTTGACCATCATCATGGGCCAACAAGCCCAGCTAGAGGCCCGCGCGACCCAAGACCCGGACATCGCCCAAATTAGCGCGACGATTAAATCCGCAGCCAAACGCGGTGCCGAACTGATTGAAAGCCTGAGCCTGATTGAAAGCCAACGCAACCTAGACCCAGTGGTCGTCAATATTCCGACGTTCCTAGACAATTTCAGCCAACTTGCCCGCGCCGCTGTCCCTAGGGACATTGAGCTACGCATCGTGGCCGACCTACCCGATAATCGGCTGATCTTTGATCCCGGTTTTGCGCAGGATGCTTTACTGAACCTCGTGCTGAACGCTTCCGAAGCAATGAAAGGCGCCGGGCGCGTTGGCATTCAACTGTCACGTTCCCAGCAACATGTCCTGGAAATTCGCGTGGACGACGAAGGGCCGGGATTTAGTGCCGACGGGCTGAACAACGCTTTGGCACCGTTCTATTCGACAAAAACCGGCAAAGTCGGCAGCGGCTTGGGCCTATCCGCCGCCTTTGATTTTGCCAAATCCTGTGGCGGTACTTTGCGGTTGAATAACCGGCCCGACAAGGGCGCGTCTGTCAGCTTGCGCATTCCCTATAAGGCAGTGAAAACCCAACAGGCCGGCCTTATCTTGCTAGTGGATGACGACGATGATGTACGCGAAACCGTGCGCCAGCATTTACGCCAAGCAGGTCACGCCGTGATCGAGGCGATTTCAGTCACAGAGGCCCAAAAGCTGGTGCATATTGACGGGCTAACCCATGTCGTGACGGACCTTGCGATAGGGCCATCTGAAACCGGGCTGGATGTCGTGAAGATTGTCCCAGATCACGTGCCAGTCTTGATCATCACAGGGCTGCCGCGATCTAATGCGTTGCGCCAGACGGCTGAACGCGATCACGTCGTGCTAAGCAAACCTTTTCACTTTGATGCGATGGAAGACGCGCTTTTAAAGGCGGAAATGCGATGAGCGCCAGCAATCAGATCGCTATTATCGAAGACGAACCAGAGGTTCTTGCGCTGCTGTCCACCACGCTAGCGGACGCCGGTTACGACATTCAAACCTATTCGCATGCGATTGATTTTGAAAAAGCACTTGCTGCCGCCCCACCCGATCTTTGCATCGTCGATCTTGGCCTGCCGGACAAAGATGGGCTTGGCGTGGTCAGCAATATTGCCGCGCAAAGCGATGCGGCGATTCTTGTTATTTCCGGGCGCACCGGGCTGAATGACCGGATCACCGGGCTGGAACTGGGGGCTGACGATTATCTGGCCAAACCCTTTGAACCCAGAGAAGTCGTCGCACGCGTTCGCGCGCTCATCCGGCGCCGCGCCGCAACGACATCACCTGCTGAAACGACCATCTATCGGTTCTCCGGCTGGGAGGTGGATTTTGCCACCTTTTTGCTGACAGATGGAAAAGGCGCGACGCAGCGGTTGTCAGCAAGCGAGGCATCTTTGCTATTGGTGTTCTTGAAAAGCGCAAAGCGTTTGATCACCCGCGAACAACTGCAAGTCGCCCTTGATGACCGAAGCGATAGCATTTCCTTTGACCGAACAATCGACGTGCGCGTGTCCCGGCTACGTTCGAAACTGAACGACAAAACAAGAAACCCCAAGATCATCAAAACGATCTATGGGGCCGGGTATATCTTTATATCTGACGTGACCTAGCGCGGCATTGCCCAGCTTGGTTTGCGTTTGGCAAAGAACGCTTCGATGCCCTCTTTGGCTTCGGGGTGTTCCCAGACATCAGCCAGCCGCGCAATGCTATCGTCCACCATCGCGTCTGTGATCTGCGAGCCCATCTCGCGGGCTAATTTCTTGGCTGCCGCCACAGCGTGTGGGGCGGCGTCTAAGAACGGTAAGACTTCGGCGTCGACAGCCGCATCCAATTCATCTGCGCCACAGCATTTAGACACGATCCCCAGCTTTTCTGCCTCTGCCGCATCGAAAATTCGGGCTGACAGCATGACCTGGCGTGCGCGCCCTTCGCCCATGCGGTTGATCACATAGGGGCCAATCGTTGCGGGTATCAGCCCCAACCGCGTTTCAGTCAGGCCAAATTTTGCGCCCGCGTCGGCGATAACAATGTCGGACACACAGGCAATCCCGACGCCGCCGCCAAAGGCACCACCGGTGATCTTTGCGATCAACGGCAGTGGCATCTCGTTCAGGGCACGCAGCATATCTGCAAGCTTGCGGGCCTCTGTCATACGCGTCGTGCGATCCGCCGCGATTTGCGCCTTCATCCAGTCCAGATCACCACCGGCACAGAAAACCTTGCCCCGCCCCGACAGAACCACAACACGCATGTCAGACCGATCCCCGGCGGTTTTGGCGAAATGCGTTAGTTCTGCAATCATCGTCGCGGATAGCGCATTGCGTTTTTCCGCGACATCCAGCGCAAGCGATACAACACCGTTTTGGTCAACACCGACATCAAGCGTTTCATATTCCACGGTTATTTTCCTTTCAGCGATTGCGCAAAAGCAGCCGTTTCTTGAAGCCGCTGCAAATCGATCCCTGTCTCAAATCCTTTATCATGCAGTAGCTGCACGACCTTTTCAGTTGCCACATTTCCCTTCGCACCGGGCGCATAGGGGCAGCCACCCAACCCACCAGCCGAGGCGTCAAAACACCGCAAACCAGCATCAAGGCTGACCTCGATATTGCCAAGTGCGTTACCCTTGGTGTCGTGGAAATGCCCCGCTAACTGTTGTACCGGCACCTTAGCCAGAACTGCATCCAACATTTTAGCGACGGTTGTTTGCGTCCCTGCCCCGATCGTATCGCCAAGGCTGACTTCGAAACAGCCAAGGCCAATCAACTGCGCCGCAACATCGGCAACCCGAGCCGGGTCCGTGGGGCCGTCATAGGGGCAATCGGTCACGCAGGACACATAGCCACGCACGGGCATTTCAATGGCCTTTGCGGCCGCCAAGACCGGTTCAAAACGGGCGATGCTTTCGGCGACAGAACAGTTGATGTTCTTTTGGCTAAACCCTTCAGAGGCCGACGCGAAAATCGCGACCTCATCCGCGCCTGCGGCAACTGCGGCCTCGAACCCGCGCAAATTTGGGGTAAGAACACAGTAGCTCACACTGGTTTTGCGGGTGATGCCCTGCATGACCTGTGCCGCATCACCAAGCTGAGGCACCCATTTCGGACTGACGAAACTAGTCACCTCGATCTTCGAAAATCCACAGTCCGACAACCTGTCAACTAAGGCAACTTTATCCGCCGTCGCAATCAACTCCGGTTCATTCTGAAGCCCGTCACGAGGGCTCATTTCGACGACCCTGACAAAGTCACTCATCTTCGGGTTCCATCTGTAGCAACAGATCGCCGTCTACCACTTGCATGCCGGGCTGAACCAACACCTCTGCGACGATCCCGTCGCGTGGGGCGGGTAACGCATGTTCCATCTTCATCGCCTCAAGCACGAACAGGCTGTCGCCTTCGGTCACGGATTGCCCCGGTTTTGCAGACACAATTGTGACCATCCCGGGCATCGGCGCAAAAACATTGTCGCCACCATCAGCGCCCTCGGCATGCCCGGCAAGCGGATCTGGGATTTCAAACGCAAAGCTGCGTCCGTCTTGAAAGGCGAAAATCGATCTGTCCTGAACAACCAAATCCAACGTGCTTTGCACGCCATCCAAATCCAGTGTGTATTGCGTTCCGGCCTTATGAACGATCCCGATCGTGCGGGATGTGTCGCCATCGTGGACCACGAAACGCCCGTCAGACAGCGGTTCTATTTTGCGCAATATCACCTCTGCATCATGCAAGATCCGGCTGGTATAGGTCGCATTCGACCAATGCCGCCAGTTGGCCAAACTTTGCCACGGATCGCCAGATGCAGTCGGAACAAGCCCCAATGATAAAACCGAGGCCGCAGCGATGATATGATCCACCGGGGTGGTCGCATCAATCAACCCATCCAAATCACGCGCGATCAGATTGGTATCGACGTTGCCTGCCTGAAATCCGGTGTGTTTTGAAAGCGCAGACAAAAACGCAATGTTCGTCGTCGCACCCCCTACGTGGCATTGGGCCAAGGCCGCCGTTAACATTTTCAACGCCGTGCGCCGATCAGGGCCGTGCACGATGACCTTGGCAATCATCGGGTCGTAAAACGGGCTGATATCATCGCCAGACCGAATGCCGCTATCAATGCGCACAGAACCGGTTTCAAACGTTGTCCCAGCCGGAAACGCCAGATGGTTGAGCGTACCAATCGCAGGCAAAAACCCCTTGGGAACGTCCTCTGCATAAATGCGGGCCTCGAACGCCCAGCCATCGATGGACAGATCATCCTGACAAAACGGCAGGGCATCGCCCGCCGCTACGCGCAATTGCAGCGCAACCAGATCAAGCCCAGTGATCGCTTCGGTAACGGGATGTTCGACTTGCAGACGGGTGTTCATTTCCATGAACCAAAACCCGTCCTCTTTCAGGCCATCAGACCCGTCAGCAATGAATTCAACCGTGCCCGCCCCGACGTATCCGATGGCCTTGGCAGCCTCGACCGCGGCCTGTCCCATTGCGGCGCGCACGGCTGGGGGCATGTCTGGTGCAGGGGCTTCTTCGATAACTTTTTGGTAACGACGCTGCAGCGAACAATCACGTTCAAACAGATGAACAACATTGCCGTGTTGGTCGCCAAAAACCTGAATTTCAACGTGACGCGGTTGCGCGATATATTTCTCGATCAGGCAGATTGGATCGCCAAAGCTGGACTGACCTTCGCGCTGTGCTGCCTCGAATTCGCTTTTGAAATCCGCTGGATTTTCAACCAAACGCATGCCTTTGCCGCCACCACCAGCGCGAGCCTTAATCAGGATCGGATAGCCGATTTTGTCGGCTTCTGCGGCTAAAAATGCAGGATCCTGATTGCTGCCTTGATAGCCGGGGACAACAGGAACCCCTGCTTCAACCATCAGTGATTTAGCGGCATCTTTCAGACCCATCGCATCAATCGCAGATGCAGACGGCCCGATGAAGGTCAGGCCCGCAGCGCCGACTTCGCGGACAAAATCAGGGTTTTCGGACAAAAACCCATACCCCGGATGAATGGCTTGGGCACCCGTATCAAGCGCAGCTTGAATGATGCGATCCGCCTGAAGATAGCTTTCAGCGACGGGTGATGGCCCAATGTGGACCGCCTCATCCGCTAGCGATACATGCTGCGACTGCGCGTCGGCATCCGAATAAACAGCGACCGTTCTCACGCCCATTTTGCGGGCCGTCATGATAACGCGACAGGCGATTTCGCCCCTGTTGGCGATCAGAATTTTATCAAACACATCGCTATCCTTACATCCGGAACAGACCAAATGCGGTCTCTTTGATTGGCGCATTCAGCGCCGCGCGCAAACTAAGCGCCAGCACATCCCGGCTTTTGCGCGGATCAATGATGCCGTCGTCCCATAGCCGGGCAGAGGCATAAAGCGGGTGACTTTGCTTGGTAAACATGTCGATTGTGGGCTGTTTGAACGCAGCCTCTTCGTCGGCAGACCATGATCCGCCCTTGCGTTCGATCGCATCGCGTTTGACCGTCGCCAAGACGCCAGCGGCTTGTTCGCCCCCCATCACCCCGATGCGTGAATTGGGCCACGTCCACAAAAACCGAGGATCATAAGCGCGGCCGCACATGCCATAATTGCCCGCCCCAAATGATCCGCCAACCAGCATCGTAATTTTCGGAACAGAGGTAGTGGCAACGGCGGTCACCAGCTTTGCACCATTCTTAGCGATGCCTTCGGTTTCGTATTTCTGCCCCACCATAAATCCGGTGACATTTTGCAAAAACACAAGCGGGGTTTTGCGTTGGGAACAAAGTTCGACGAAATGCGCGCCCTTTACCGATGCTTCTGACAACAGGACGCCATTGTTGGCGATGATCCCAACGGGCATCCCCATGATATGGGCAAATCCACAGACCAAAGTCGTGCCATAGCGGGCCTTAAATTCATCAAACCGCGATCCATCTACCAGACGCGCGATCACCTCGCGGATGTCATAGGGCGTTTTCAAATCGGCGGGAACGACGCCCAAAATCTCTGACGGATCATAAAGCGGGGCTTCGGGGGTGCGCATGTCCAGCTGCGCGATCTTTGGACGGTTCAGATTGCTAACGACCTCTCGGGCTAAGGCCAAAGCATGATCATCATCATTGGCCAAGTAATCAGCAACACCCGAAAGACGGGTATGAACATCGCCACCGCCCAGATCTTCGGCAGATACGACTTCACCTGTCGCGGCCTTAACCAAGGGCGGGCCAGCCAAAAAGATCGTGCCTTGTTCTTTGACGATGATTGAAATGTCGCTCATCGCGGGAACATAGGCACCGCCTGCGGTGCAGGATCCCATGACAACCGCAATCTGCGGAATACCCTTGGCGGACATCTGCGCCTGATTGTAAAAAATCCGGCCAAAGTGGTTCTCATCTGGGAACACTTCATCCTGATTGGGCAGGTTGGCCCCGCCAGAATCCACCAGATAGATACAAGGCAGATTGTTCTGCTCTGCGATCTTTTGCGCGCGCAAATGTTTCTTGACCGAGATCGGGAAATAAGTGCCGCCTTTGACGGTCGCGTCATTGCAAACCACCATGACATCTTGGCCGCAAACCCGGCCAACACCGGCGATCACACCACCCGCAGGGCAGGCAATTTCTGTCAGCTCATAACCTGCAAAAATCCCGATCTCTAAAAACGGGGAACCGGGATCGAGCAAGCCATTCACACGGTCGCGCGGCAGCAGTTTACCCCGCGACAAATGCCGTTCTTGCGAAGCAGCGCCACCACCCTGATGGGCCGTCTGTTCAGCCAGCCGTATCGCTTCTAGCCCGCTTTGGTGGGCGGCGACATTGTCTTGAAAGACGGCAGACTGGGGTGAAATGCTTGATTTCAGGACAGGCATTAGCGCATCGCCTGCATCATCTCGCGGCCAATCAACATGCGCCGGATTTCAGAGGTCCCTGCCCCGATTTCCATCAGCTTGGCATCACGGAAATAGCGGCTGACGGCGCTTTCATTCATAAAGCCCGAACCGCCCATTGCTTGCACCGCTTGGTGCGCCACGACCATCGCTTCCTCGGATGCGTATAGCACACAGGCCGCCGCATCATGGCGCGTGACCTCACCGCGATCACAGGCGCGCGCGACCTCGTAAACATAGGCGCGAGCCGAGTTCATTTTGGTGTACATGTCAGCCATTTTACCCTGCATCAGCTGAAAATTCCCGATGCTTTCGCCAAACTGCTTGCGTTCAACCATATAGGGCATCACTTCATCCAAACAGGCCGCCATGATCCCGCAGCCAATGCCAGACAGAACAACGCGTTCATAATCCAGCCCGGACATCAGAACGCGGACACCTTTGTTGACCTCGCCCAACACGTTTTCGAACGGGATATCGACATCTTCGAACACCAATTCGACGGTGTTTGACCCGCGCATACCCAGTTTGTCGAAATGCTTGGACTGGGTGAAACCCGCCATAGATTTTTCGACAATAAATGCTGTCATGCCTTTTGATCCGGCTTCTGGATCAGTCTTTGCATAGACAACCAATATATCTGCTTCACCGCCGTTGGTGATCCAGAACTTCGTGCCATTCAGACGGTAGTAACCGTTAAATTTCTCAGCGCTTAGCTTCATGCCAACCACGTCAGACCCGGCCCCTGATTCAGACATGGCAAGGGCTCCGACCTTTTTCCCGCTTATTAGATCAGGCAGATATTTGGCCTTTTGTTCGGCATTGCCGTTCAGCTTAATCTGGTTGACGCAAAGGTTGGAATGCGCACCATAGCTAAGCGACACTGATGCGCTCGCGCGGGCGATTTCCTCGACCGCAATCGTATGGGCCAAATACCCCATCCCGGAACCACCCTCTTCTTCTGAAACAGTGATCCCCAACAGCCCAAGCGCGCCCATCTCTTCCCATAGTTCAGCCGGAAAATCGTTTGTTTGATCAATTTGCGCGGCCATCGGTTTCACCCGGTCCTGCGCCCAACGGTGCACCATATCACGCAGAGCATTCACGTCTTCGCCAAGATCAAACTTCATCGTGTGATTAAACATTATTCTCTCCCTAAGAATGCGTATCTGGCAAACGGTGGCCAACAGCCCCAAGCACCATTGATGTATAGATGTCTTCGATTTTTTGTTGCGACAGGCGCCCGCCGCTGCGGTACCAAGTGTTCACACCCGTCAGCATCGACAAAATAGCCATCGCCGATACATGCGGATCATCCAGCTGAAACGTCCCATCACTGACGCCGCGCTCTAGGATAGCTTTCAAGATACGCTCGTATTTCCGGCGCTTGCCTTCAATCAGCGCATAACCCACTTCCTCAAGCGAACGAAGTTCCATGTAGGACACGAAGACTTCGTCCGGGCGGGTAATGTGGTACTGAATATGAAAGCGCGCGAACCGCTCTAGCGCTTGCACCGAAGTACAATCGCCCTGTTGGTTTTCAGCCGAAGCCTTTAACAGCCCATCCATATGCGTATCTAAAACAGCGACCAAAAGCTGCTGCTTATTACGGTGATGCTGATAAATCGCGCCGGGCTGTACCCCGACCTTATCCGCAATCTGACGCATGGAAACCGCAGCAAACCCATATTGGGCAAACAACGACAAGCTCTCTCGCAAAATCGCCTCTGCCGTAACACGGCCATCAGCCCCAGCCCTACGCGCCATAAGTTGCTTCCATTAATTAAACGAACGTTCAATTAATTATTGAGGCAACGCGCAATAAGTCAACAAAAAAGACATCGAGTGAAACGAGATTGACGGCTACCGCAGCCGCAGCTCTGTTTGGGCGTCGAATAGCATGACATCGTTTGCTTCGAATTCTAGCGTGACGGTTTCGCCTTCTTTCATGCGCTCTAGACCGCGTTCTTCGATGACGATTTTTTCGCCGTTGTTCGTGACGATGTGGGTGTAGCTAACGCCGCCTAATGCTTCGGAGAGTTCGACTTTTTGTGCGCCACCTTTGACTGCCCGGCAGTGCTCGGGGCGAATGCCGACCCAAATGTTGGTGCCGTCAGCCGGAAGGTTCATTGGCACTTCGATCATCCGGTCGAGGGATGGGACCTGGACTTGGCCGTTTGTCACAGTGCCAGAGAGGAAGTTCATTGAAGGCGAACCGATAAAGCCAGCTACGAATTTGTTGTCAGGATCACGGTAGAGGTCCAGCGGTGCGCCGACCTGTTCGATTTTGCCGGCACGTAGCACTACGATCTTATCGGCCAATGTCATGGCCTCGACTTGATCGTGTGTCACGTAGATCATCGTCGCGCCGATTTCTTTGTGTAGACGCGCGATTTCGACGCGCATTTCAACACGTAGTTCAGCGTCGAGGTTCGACAGCGGTTCGTCGAACAAGAATACTTCGGGGCCGCGCACAATCGCACGACCAATTGATACCCGCTGCCGCTGACCACCTGAAAGAGCGGCTGGCTTGCGTTTTAAGTAATCGTCCAGCTTTAGAATGCGGCTTGCTTCGGCGACTTTGGCTTCGATTTCGGCCTTGGGGTAGCCGTTCATCTTTAGGCCGAACCCCATGTTTTGTTTGACCGTCATATGCGGATAGAGCGCGTAGGTCTGGAACACCATCGCGACACCGCGGTCGGCAGGTTCCATGCGGGTCACATCACGATCACCGATCTCAATCTTACCGCTTGTGGTTTCTTCTAACCCGGCGACCATCCGCAGCAGGGTAGACTTACCGCAACCTGATGGGCCGACAAACACGCAGAACTCACCGTCTTCGATTTCCAGATCGACCCCGTGGATCACCTGCACATCACCGTATTTCTTGATCACATTATTTAGCGTAACACCGGTCATTGGACCCTCCCTAGGCGGTGGCTTTGGTTTCGGGGAAACGCCAATTCTGGGTCTCTCGCGCGATTTGGTCAGCGGTGTCGCGGATCAGCGGAACGAAGGTGTCCAGCTTGTCCAATGACGCCCGCAATGTTGATGACGTGATCGACAACGCCCCCAGCACACGGCCAGAGTCGTTACGAATCGGTACAGCCACACAGATGATCCCCGGCTCGTGTTCTTCGCGATCGTAGGCGTGCCCGCGTTCACGAATTGCAACAAGTTCAGCACGCAAAGCGGCTTCGTTGGTCAAGGTGCCATCGGTAAAACGGTGCCATGATTGCTGCGCCAGAACATCCGTTAACTGGTCTTCGGGTAAGTAGGCCATCATCGCTTTGCCGACACCTGTGCAATAGGCCGGGCCGACTTTGCCGGCCTCAGAATACATAGGCAGTGGTTGGGATGCGTTGCGTTTATCTACATAGATCACCTGCGCATGATCCAGCTGGGCAAGGTGCACGGTTTCGCCCGTCTTTTCAGACAGTTTATCCATATATGGCCGTGCGATAGGTGCCAGTGAACTGGTTTTCCAGGCGGCGTGCGCCAAACACACAAGACGTACACCCAGTGTATATGTCCCACTGTCAGGATCATACGACAGCATCCGTTGTTTGGTCAGCGTTTGCAGCAGCCGGTACAGCGTTGCCTTGGGGTAATCGCTGCTGCCTTGCAGCTCGCTAAAGCGCACAGGCCGCTCAAAACCCGCGACCAGTTCTAACACCGCGAGCGCCTTGCCTACCGTTCCGTCTGCCTTCGATTGCATGTGGCCTCCCTACCCCGGGTTATCCGAGGAACCTATTGACAAGCCTATACCGATCCGCGTTAAGGTTTCAATATTAGAAATGCGGTTCCATTATTTGAAACTATAATGTTTTGGCGGGATCGTTGGGAGCATAAATAGGGAGGACACTATGCGTTCCATGAAGAAGCTGATGCTGGCCGGTTTGGCCGCGACTACAATGCTAAGCAGTTCTGCGTTTGCAGAAGGCCTATCAGGCGAACTGCGCGTATTTTCCGACATGTCGAACCCGGCGCCCCGTGCCGTAATGGAAGGCATGGTTGAACGCTTTGGCGCGATGCACCCTGATCTGGACATCGAACTGACGGTCATCGACCGCGAAGCCTACAAAACACAGATCCGCAACTTTTTGACCGCTGACGCGCCTGACGTTGCGAACTGGTATGCTGCGAACCGTATGGGTCCATATGTGAACGCTGGTCTTTTCGAAGATATCTCTGACCTATGGGCAGAGCCAGAATTCGCAGCCCTTGCATCCACCAAAGGCGCGATGACCATTGATGATAAACAATGGGGCGTTCCCTATACTTACTACCAATGGGGTGTTTACTACCGTCAGGACATCTTTGAAGAGCTGGGTCTAACAGCACCTGCGACCTTTGAAGAAGAGCTGGCGAACTGCGAAAAGATCGTGGCGTCTGGCCGTGCTTGCTACACCATCGGTTCAAAATTCCTTTGGACTGCTGGCGGTTGGTTCGACTACCTGAACATGCGTACCAATGGTTATGATTTCCACATGCAGCTTGCACGTGGCGAAATCGAATGGACAGATGACCGCGTTCGCGAGACTTTCGCAAACTGGCGCAAGCTGATCGACATGGGCGGTTTCATCGAAGACCACCAGACCTACAGCTGGCAAGAAGCCCTGCCATTCATGATCAATGGCGATGCGACTGCCTATCTGATGGGTAACTTTGCGGTGCCCCACTTCCGTGACGGTGGCCTGACTGATGACCAGCTTGGTTTCTATCAGTTCCCAGTGATCAACCCAGATGTGCCGATGGCAGAAGACGCACCAACAGACACGTTCCACATCCCTGCGAATGCGCAAAACAAAGAAGCCGCACGTGAATTCCTGCGCTTCATCGTTTCTGCGGATAACCAGACACTGATCAACGCAGGTGATGCACTGGGGCAACTGCCTGTGAACGCAGAGTCTTCGGTTGATGACGACAAGTTCCTCGAAGCTGGCTTTAACATGCTGTCCAACGACGCACCGGGCGGCGTGGCACAGTTCTTTGACCGTGATTTCTCGGCTGAGATGGCAAAGGCTGGCATGGAAGGTCTGCAGGAATTCATGGTTTACCCTGATAACCTGGACGACATCCTAGAGCGTCTTGAATTCGTTCGTCAGGATACTGCTGAATAATTACAACAATTGCGGGGTGGCTTATGCTGCCCCGCTTTTCGTTCTAGCTGCAAGCATCTGCGCTGCGGGTTTATGCACTTGGGACTTGAGGAGTAGAAAATGACTGACACGACGGCTGCTGCGCCGCACCACAGTTGGTTCCATCGCAATCGGAAAACGATCACGCCTTGGCTGTTTTTGCTGCCAGGCATCCTGTTTTTCTCGGTCTATGTGGTCTACCCGATCATCCAAAGCATCAACCTGTCCTTCTATAAATGGGACGGGCTGGGCGAAGCCGAATATGTCGGCACTGCCAACTATGAACGTTTGGTAAGCGACCGAGCATTCACCGTGTCGTTGTTCAACAACATGAAGTGGCTCCTGCTGTATCTTCTGGCCATCCCGGCGGGTCTGTTTATCGCGCTATTTTTAAACCAAACCGTGCGCGGCATTCGTATCTATAAATCCTTGTTCTTCTTTCCCTTTGTGATTTCCCAAGTCGTCGTGGGCCTAGTATTCACATGGTTCTACGATCCAAACTTTGGGCTTTTGAACGGTATCTTAGGTGCTGTCGGGCTTGGTCCAATCAACGTGCTGGGTGACCCTGCGCTGGCCACCTATGGCATCATCGCTGCGGGTCTTTGGCCGCAAACGGCATATTGCATGATCTTGTATCTGACAGGTCTAAACGCTGTTGATCCTGAACAGATCGAAGCCGCCCGTCTTGATGGCGCAAAGGGGTGGCGGATGCTGTGGCACATCATCATTCCACAGCTAAAGCCTGCGACGTTCATCGCCTTTGTGGTAACGATTATCGGTGCCCTGCGGTCGTTCGATCTGATCTCGATCATGACTAACGGTGGTCCGTTCGGATCAACCCGCGTGCTGTCATTCTACATGTTCGAAAAGGCGCTGTCCGAATACGGGTTCCGCATGGGTTACGGCGCTGCCATCGCGGTTGTCCTGTTCTTTATCATGCTGTTCTTCATCGCCTATTTCCTATGGTCGATGTACCAAGACGAGAAAGGTCGCTAAGATGTTCCCTACCCCACTCGAGCGAACATCCCGGTCGTGGCAGATTGGCTATCAGTCACTGCTGCCCGTTGCGGTTATCGCATGGTTGCTGCCTTTGCTCGCAGTCGCGATGTTCTCGGTCAAGCCAAGCTCTGATTTCACAGGTGGTGACTATTGGTCGTGGCCGTCACGCTTTGCGGGTTTCGAAAACTACGGCCGTGTTTTCACCGACAGCCCAATGCCGCGCTACATCCTGAATTCCTTCATGATCACCATTCCAACGGTGATCGGCGCGGTCGCATTGTCCTGCATGACCGGCTTTGCACTGGGTGTGTATCGGTTCCGTTTTAACTTGCTGGTGTTCTTTCTTTTCATCGCAGGGAACTTTGTGCCGTTCCAAATCCTGATGATCCCAGTACGCGATCTGACGATTGATGCGGGGCTTTATAATACCAAGTTGGGGTTGGTCCTGTTCCACATCGCGTTCCAAACGGGGTTCTGCACGCTGTTCATGCGTAACTTTATCCGCGCGCTGCCCTTTGAATTGATCGAGGCGGCCCGCGTCGAAGGCATCACCGAATTCCAAATTTTCTGGCACATCGTCCTGCCCTTGATGAAGCCCGCGATTGCCGCACTTTCAGTGCTGATCTTTACCTTCATCTGGAACGACTATTTCTGGGCGGTTGTCCTGACCCAAGGTCCACAGGCGCAGCCCGTGACCGCAGGGATCACCAGCTTTAACGCACAGTTTGGCGTGGCTTATCACATGCTGTCGGCGGGCTCGATCGTTGCGGCCCTGCCCCCTGTCTTGATGTTCTTCTTGATGCAACGCCACTTTATCGCAGGGCTGACACTCGGGGCGGTCAAATGATCCAATGCTGGCGACTAGACGATGCCCGACAAACCTTAGTCTTGGGCGTGCGCGACAAACAATTGGCCGAGGCCATCTATTGGGGGCCACGCCTGCCTGATAGTGAAAATCTGGAAACGCTCTATGCGATCCATGACATCGACGTCGCAGGCGGGATGCTGGACCAACATCCCGAGCTGTCGATTTGCCCCGCCGCAACACGTACGTTTCAGGGTCACGCAGGCATGGCGTTGCGTGACACGGCAGGCAAACCGCTGTTACCAAAGCTGGCGTTCGAAAGCGTTGAGGCGAAGACAGACGCGCTTAGCCTAACGTACACAGACAAATCGATTGGCCTAACCTATCGCGCCCATTTCGCGATTGATCCCGAAACCCATCTGATCTCCATGTCCGCTGAACTGGAATCAGAGCACCCCATCAATCTACAATGGCTTGCCGCACCCGTGTTACCTGCGCCGCAGCTATCTGATGAGATGATAGACTTTGCCGGGCGTTGGTGTGGTGAACTCCAGATGAACCGCACCCCCTGGGGTGCCGGAATACGCATGCGCGACAACCGTACCGGCCGTACAGGGCACGAACATTTCCCCGGCCTGATCGTCCCTTGTCGCGGCGCAACTAACACCCAAGGTGCGGCATACGGCTTCCACTATGGTTGGTCCGGTGGGCATAAGATGGTGGCCGAAGAATTGCCCGATGGTCGCCGTCAAATCCAATTTGGCAATGCGTCAGACACTGAACTGACCCCGCTGACCCATTTTAAAACCGCACCGCTTTTCGCAACATATTCGGGTACTGGACTAAACGGCTGCGCGACCGCGTTCCAACGCCACCTGCGCGACCGCGTGGTGACTTGGCCGCATCCTGACCGCCCACGCCCGGTGCATTATAACTGCTGGGAAGCTATCTATTTCGACCACAAAATCCCAGAGCTTCAGGAAATCGCGACGCATGCTGCCAGTCTAGGCGCCGAACGTTTCGTGCTGGATGACGGCTGGTTCGGGAAACGCGACGACGACACGACATCGCTTGGTGATTGGTTCATTGATAAGCGCAAATATCCCGATGGCTTAACCCCACTAATCGACCACATCCATGGGTTAGGCATGACCTTTGGCATCTGGTTCGAGCCAGAGATGATCAACCCAGATAGCGACACCTACCGCGCCCATCCCGACTGGGCATTGGGGGATGAAGATCAAATTCTGGGGCGGCACCAAAAGGTGCTGAACATGGCACTGCCAGCGGTCCGCGATTACCTGTTTGATCGGATCGCCAACGTGCTGACCGACTACGATATCGATTACATCAAATGGGATCATAACCGGGTTCTGCCGACCCCTGATGCGGATCAAACACGCGGCACCTACGCCCTTCTTGATCGGTTGCGCACTGCGTTTCCACAGGTCGAGATTGAAAGCTGTGCCTCAGGCGGTGGCCGTATTGATTTTGGGATCATGGAACACACCCAACGCGTCTGGCTGTCCGACAGCAACGACGCGCTAGAGCGCCTAAAAATCCAACACAACGCAGCACTGTTCCTGCCGCAATGCGTGACAGGCAGCCATGTTGGCCCGCGCGTCTGTCATACCTCTGGGCGTATCTTGGATATCCGGTTTCGCGCTTGGGTCGCTGCCCAACGCCACATGGGGTTCGAGATGGATCCGCGCGAGCTGACCGACGACGAAGCCGATGTGCTGCGCCATGTGACCCAGTGGTGGAAAAACAACCGCGATTGGATGCGCCACGCCGATATTTTGCGGCTTGATGCGGCGGATCCGGCGGTTCTGGCTGAACAGCATCTACATCAGGATCAGTTCGTCGTCTTTGCGGGCAAGGCCGACACATCCACGCAGATCGCGCCACGTCCGCTGCGCCTGACCGGGCTTGATGCCAACGCAACATACCACGTTGATCTGGCGAACCGTGATGAACTCACCCGCAAGGCGCTGTCACGTGGACAGTCCCCCTTGAAAACAAACGCGATTAAGGTCAGTGGCCAATATTTGATGCATCACGGGATCACCCTCCCGTGGAGCTTTCCAGAAACCATGTGGGTTATCGAGGGCCACAAAATATGAAGAAACCACGCCGCAGCAGCAATTGGTACGGAATGATGGACAAAGACGGGTTTATCCGTCGGTCCTGGATGAAGAACCAAGGCTTTCCGGATCACGCCTTTGACGGTCGCCCTGTTATCGGGATCTGTAACACTTGGTCCGAATTGACGCCCTGCAACAGCGGGCTGCGCGATCTAGCAGAAGCCGTAAAGCGCGGCGTCTGGGAGGCAGGCGGTTTCCCGGTCGAATTCCCGGTGATGTCGCTGGGCGAAACCCAGATGAAACCGACCGCGATGTTGTTCCGCAACCTGCTGGCGATGGATGTCGAAGAATCCATTCGCGCCTATGGCATTGATGGTGTTGTGTTGCTGGGCGGTTGTGACAAAACCACCCCCGGCCAGTTGATGGGTGCTGCATCGGTAGATTTGCCATCAATCGTTGTGTCCTCTGGTCCGATGCTGAATGGCAAATGGAAGGGCCGCGATTTGGGGTCCGGCACTGACGTCCGCAAATTCGCGACCGCTGTGAAAGCGGGCGAAATGACGTTGCAAGATTTCATGGCAACTGAATCCGGCATGAGCCGATCCAAGGGTGTCTGCATGACCATGGGCACCGCGTCCACGATGGCGTCATTGGTCGAGGCAATGGGAATGGCCTTACCAACCAACGCCGCCCTCCCCGCCGTTGACGCCCGCCGCGCGGCACTGGCCCATATGACGGGTAAGCGGATCGTTGAAATGGTCGACGAAGACCTAAAACCATCCGACATCCTGACCAAAGCGGCGTTTGAAAACGCGATCCTTACCAATGCCGCAGTCGGCGGATCGACAAACGCTGTGGTGCACCTGCTTGCCTTAGCTGGTCGTGTTGGCGTGGACTTGACGCTTGAGGACATCGAAATCGGTGGCGAAATCCCATTGCTGGTCAACTGCATGCCATCGGGCAAATACCTGATGGAGGACTTTTGTTATGCGGGCGGTGTGCCTGCCGTGTTGAACGAACTCAAAGACATCCTGCGCCCATCGAAAACGGTGCTTGGCGGGGATATCAGCGCCTATCACGACGGGGCTGAGTGCTATAACCCGGATGTGATCCGCCCGTTTAACGACCCGATCAAACCCGCCGCTGGTCTACGCGTTTTGCGCGGGAACCTTGCGCCCAATGGTGCCATCGTAAAACCTTCTGCGGCGTCTGATCATCTGCTTGAACACACTGGCCCCGCCTATGTTTTCGAATCCATCGAAGACCTGAAAGCCAACATTGACCGTCCTGATCTACCAGTGACCAAAGATACCATTCTGGTGCTGAAAGGCTGCGGGCCCAAAGGGTACCCTGGCATGCCAGAGGTCGGCGATATGCCGATCCCGGCAGTGTTGGTGAAACAAGGCGTGCGCGATATGGTCCGGGTTTCTGATGCCCGCATGTCCGGTACGGCCTTTGGCACCGTGATCTTGCACGTCGCACCCGAAGCGAATGCTGGTGGCCCGCTTGGGCTTGTTCAAACCGGCGATATTATTCGGGTATCGGCAAGCACCGGTGTGCTTGATCTTCAGGTCGATGAAGCCGAACTTGAAAAACGCCGCGCCGCGTGGGTTGCGCCCAAACCGCATTACACGCGTGGCTATGCCAAGCTATACGTCGATACCGTGCTTCAGGCCGACAAAGGTGCTGATCTAGATTTCTTGGTGGGCAAAGACACCCGCCCCGTCACAAGGGAGAGCCACTAATGAGCCAACCAATTTTCCCTGACCTCAAATCAGCATCGGTATTCATCACCGGCGGTGGATCGGGCATCGGGGCCGCACTGACCGAAGGGTTCTTGCGCCAAGGTGCTAAGGTCGCGTTCGTCGGGCAATCTGATGCGTCAGCCTTTGTCGATCAGATGGAAACTGCGACAGGTAACCGCCCGTTGTTTATCCAATGCGACATTACCGACACCAGCGCACTACAGGCCGCAATTGATGAAGCCGCAGTGGCCCACGGCCCAATCACAACGCTGGTCAACAACGCGGCCAACGACAAACGCCATACCACCGACGAAGTCGACGAAGCCTTCTGGGAATGGTCTATGGCGATTAATCTCAAGGCCTATTTCTTTGCTTGTCAGGCGGTGCTTCCAGCGATGAAATCGGCTGGCGGCGGAACAATCATCAATATGTCCTCGATCAGCTATATGATGGGGAACGCAGGCTATCCGCTTTATACGACGGCGAATGCTGGCATCACGGGTATGACCCGGTCACTGGCCCGCGAATTCGGCCCTGACGGTGTTCGTGTAAACGCAATCGCGCCGGGTTGGGTGATGACACAAAAACAAAAAGACATCTGGGTGACGCCCGAAGCACTCGCCGGGCACCTCGACCGACAATGCGTCAAGACCGAGCTGGAACCCGAAGACATGGTTGGTCCGGTCCTGTTCTTGGCGTCAAACATGAGCCGGGCAATCACCGGCCAACTGATCGCCGCAGATGGCGGCGTGGTGGTGACAGGATGAGCAACAACACCAAAAACCCAAACTGGATCGGCGTTGACTGGGGCACATCAAACCTGCGCGTTGCCCTGATGTATGACGACGGCACCACGCAGTGCCTGACATCTGACCAAGGCATGAGCGGGCTAACTCAGGACGAATTTGAACCCGCACTTTTGGCGATGATCAACGACCACCTTGGCGCTGGCGTGACCCCTGTGGTCATCTGCGGCATGGCTGGATCGCGCCAAGGCTGGGCAGAGGCCCCCTATATCGCGACGCCCTGCAACCCGCCGTCCATCGCAGAAGCCGTGAAGGTAAAAGTCACCGATCCGCGTATTTCGGTGTCAATTCTACCGGGCGTAAAACAGGCCAAACCTGCCGACGTTATGCGCGGCGAAGAAACCCAGATCGCAGGCTTTCTGGCGCAAAAACCTGATTTTGACGGTGTGCTGTGCCTGCCGGGAACGCACTCAAAATGGGTCCATATCAGCGCCAAAGAGATTGTTAGCTTTCGTACCTTCATGACTGGCGAAATGTTCGCGCTGTTGGCCGAACAATCCGTGCTGCGTTTCTCGGTACAGGCAGAGCTGGATCTGGATGCCTTTGATACCGCTGTCGGCGATGCCCTTAGCCGCCCTGAAACCGTCGGCGCAGAACTATTCGCGCTGCGTGCTGGCACCCTTTTGGCGACACTTAGCGAAAGCGCGGCACGCGGGCGCTTGTCTGGTCTACTGATCGGCACAGAACTTGCGGGCGCACGCCCCTATTGGCTGGGCCGCGATATCGCGCTGATCGGCGCGGGCAAACTGACCGCTCTTTATCAGCGCGCGCTTGCGCAACAGGGGATCACCGCACCTGCTGTTTCTGGCGAAGACATGGTGCTGTCCGGCCTATCTGCCGCTTATACCCAACAGGTAAAATCATGAGCCGCAATATCATCGCTATCTTGCGCGGCGTCACCCCGTCAGAGGTCCACGCAATCGGTCAAACCTTGATTGACGCAGGTATCGACAAGATCGAAGTCCCGCTGAATTCGCCTGACCCATTGGAAAGCATTCGCATTCTCGCGGACGCATTTGGTGAAGTGGCGCTGATTGGTGCAGGCACCGTTCTAACGACCAAAGACGTGGCGGATGTCGCAAGTGTTGGTGGCAAACTGATCGTGTCACCTGACTGCAATCCAGATGTCATTTGCGCAACCAAGGCTGCTGGATTAGCCAGCTATCCGGGCGTCATGACGCCAACCGAATGCTTTGCCGCACTGCGCAACGGCGCAGACGGGCTCAAATTCTTTCCCGGATCACTTGTCGGCGTTGATGGGTTCAAGGCCGTCTCAGCTGTCCTACCCAAAGGCACACGCAGCTATGCTGTCGGTGGCGCGGACGCATCCAACTTTGCCGACTGGGCCAAGGTCGGGATCACCGGGTTTGGCATCGGATCGGCCATTTATAGCGCCGGGATAACCGCCCAAGACGTGCGCACACGCGCTGATAAAATCGTTGCCGCATATGACGCGGCGATGCCTGCCTAAGAAACGAAAGATCACCCGATGAAACGCACCCTTGGCACCTGCTATTACCCCGAACATTGGGACGAAGAAATCTGGACAGAAGACGCCCGGCGCATGGCCGAGCTTGGGCTGACATGGGTGCGGATCGGTGAATTTGCATGGTCGCGGCTAGAACCATCGCCCGGTAATCTACAGCTAGATTGGCTGGATCGCGCGATTGATGTGCTGAATGATGCAGGGCTGTCTGTGGTGCTGGGCACGCCAACAGCCACACCACCACGCTGGATGCTTGATAAGCACCCCGACATGATCGCGCTGGACGCTGACGGCAAACCGCGCGGGTTTGGATCGCGACGGCATTATTGCTTTAGCCACGCTGGGTTTCGCGCTGAATCGCAACGGATCACACGGATTATCGCCGAACGGTTTGGGCACAAAGTTGCAGCATGGCAGACCGACAACGAATACGGCTGCCACGACACGGTAATCAGCTATTCAGACGCAGCCCGCGTTGCGTTTCAGGGTTGGCTACAGGCCCGATATGGCACGGTCGATGCGCTGAACGCTGCTTGGGGTAACGTGTTCTGGTCAATGGACTATGACCGTTTCGACCAAATCGGCCTACCTAACCTAACCGTCACAGAACCAAACCCTGCCCACGCGCAGGCATTCCGTCGGTTTAGTTCGGATCAGGTCGTCGCATTCAACCGCGAACAGGTCGATGAGATTCGTACGCACTCAACCGCGCCAATCAGCCATAACTACATGGGACGCGTCACAGACTTTGATCATTTCGAAGTTGGCAAAGACCTCGAGATCGCGACATGGGACAGTTACCCGCTTGGGTTTCTCGAAGACCGCGTTGGCGCAAGCCCCGAACACCAACGCGCCTTTGCCCGCCAAGGTGACCCAGATTTTCAGGCGTTTCACCACGACCTATACCGCGCCGTTGGCCGGGGCCGCTGGTGGGTGATGGAACAGCAACCCGGCCCCGTGAACTGGGCACCGCACAACCCAGCCCCCCTACCCGGCATGGTCCGTCTTTGGACGTGGGAGGCATTGGCGCACGGTGCCGAAGCTGTCTGTTATTTCCGTTGGCGTCAGGCCCCGTTCGCCCAAGAACAACTGCATTCCGGCCTTTTGCGCCCTGATAGCGCAGAGGCCCCAGCAATGGTTGAAGCCCGCCAAGTCGCAAGTGAAATCCAAGACGCCCCCGATGTCAGCATCCCGTCTGCCGATGTGGGGCTCATCTTTGACTACGACGCAGATTGGGCGTGGTCGGTACAGCCGCACGGTGCAGAGCTTAGCTATTTCGGCCTCGTGCTCGACCACTACCGCGCGCTGCGGCGTGCAGGGTTGAACGTGGATATCCTATCGCCAGACACGCAGGATTTCAGCGGGTACAAAATCGTACTCGCACCCGGCTTAATGCATCTGACCGACGAACTGCGGGCCGCTTTGGCGCAGACCGAAACGCATGTTGTCTATGGCCCACGGACCGGGGCGCGTGATGTAGATTTCAAAATGCCTATCCGGTTACCGCCCGCGATTGCCGGGCTGGATGTCACGGTCGCAAGGTTAGAGAGCCTGCGCCCCGACAGCCCAATCCCCTTGGCAGGCGGCGGTGCAGTGCAAGGCTATCTCGAAGAACTCGAAACCACCGCGACACCGATGTTCACACGCGAAGACGGGCAGTCAATAGTCGTGACAGACGGAAACCGGACCTACAACGGCGGCTGGCTAGACGACACCGGAATGGACCGATTGGTCGCACAGCTTTGCGAAACAGCCAACATCGCGACACGAACCCTGCCAAATGGCATCCGCGTTCGACGCACTGAGACCGAAGAATTCTGGTTCAATCACTGCGCGGAAGCTGTCGAAACTGAAATCGGAACCTTAGCGCCAGCATCGGTGACACGCCGGGCAATTTGATTAAGGAACAAGCTCCTCCATCCCAACAACGCGGTGTTCTTTGATGGATATCTGCGCGGCCATGCCCATCAGCACGGCCATTTTGCCGTCATCTAGTGTGACTTCGGCTTTGTCGCGTTCGCCGCGTACCAGTTCGAGGAACTTTTGATGTTGGTAATAGGTTGATCCGTTGTGATCGCCGGCATCTAGCAACGCAGGATCAACGGGAATATCTTGCTTTACCGGGCCTTTGGGCTGGCGCGGGCTGATGATCAGCTGTGGGGTTGGTGCCTCACCCAAATGTTCAGGCCAGAACCGCCCCGGGCCGGGAACAAAGGCTTCGACCTTGCCAGTGGGGCCGACGGCTGACACTTCTTCTTGGTATTCTGCTCCTTCGGCGAACATGCATAATTCCAGCATCGCGCGGCTGCCATTGGCGAAATCCACGATGACATAGCCGTTGTCCAAGATGTCCGGTTTCTGCCCATCATAACGTTCATCCAGATGGTTTGCGTCTTGGCCACCTGACGCCATCACACGCAGTGGTTCGGATTTCAGCGCAAGGCGCATCAGGTCGAAAAAGTGACAGCATTTTTCAACGAACGTCCCGCCGGAATAGCGATCAAACCGGTTCCAATCCCCGACTTTTTCAAGAAACGGAAAGCGGTGTTCCCGGATCGTCATCATCTTGATGCCACCTGTCGCCCCATCAACACTGTCCAAAAATGCGGCGATAGGCGGCATATAGCGGTACTCCATCGCGACCCAGACGGGCGACGGATATGTTTCGGCAAAATCATTTAACCGTGCCAGCTGATCAAGATCGGTGAACAGTGGCTTTTCGACCAGCACTGGCAGATGCCGTTTTGCTGATAGCATTTCCAACTGTTCGACATGGCGAAAATTGGGGCTGGCAATCAGGATGCAATCCAGATCTGGGATCGCCAAGAGCGCATCAATGCTATCAACCAGTTGGGCGTCGGGCGCGATGGATTGGGCGATTTGCGCCATACCCGCGTCGGGCTCAAAAATCCCCGCGACGGCGGCACCATCCAGCAAAGCAATATTGCGCATGTGCTCGTGTCCCATCATGCCGCAGCCGATGATCCCATAGTTCGTGATGTTTGGCATTGTTCCTCCCTAACGCAGGCGCTGCACATAGCGGGCGCGCTGCGGGTCAAACCAAGTTCGTGAGAACTCGACTGAACCAAGTTGTTCTGCATAGCTGATACGCTCGATGAACCCGACGGTTTGGCCGGGCTGTGGCGCGAAATCTGTTGGGGCCCAATCGGGGGTTTGGCCGACAGATACGTAATCTTCGGCATGGGTGATCCAAAATCCAAGCCGCATTTTGTAATAGCGATATAGTGAATCTGACAGATCCTCGGGAACGATCCGCCCGGCCTGCCGATCAAGCCAGATCTCTTCGACCGCGATCGGCACCCGGTTCAAAAATCGCAAGCGGCGGATGCGTGTCGCGCGCGGTGATTGCCCGAATTCCGGCAAACCATCGGGTTTATCCAATTCATCGACAGCCAAGACCTGCGCCGTTGGCAAGCCGCCGCCGCGCAATAGCTCTAGCCGAAACATCGAATAGATGCTTTCGACATCGGGGGTCTTGCGGACATAATTCCCAGACCCTTGGATGCTTTCAATCAGCTCTTTTTCTTCCAATATCGCCAATGCCTTGCGTAATGTACGCACTGTCGTGCCGTGCTGTTTGGCAAGGTCACGTTCGGGCGGCAGCCGTGCCCCGTCTAGTAACTGACCCGATGCAATTTCACGGATCAGGACTTCGCTGATCTGCACATATAGTGGCAACGCAGTTGGGGTTTCGCTTTTGACATACATCGCGGGTTGGGTTGCCTTCGAAAAAAATTGATACACCATTGATCCAGATCAAAGACACTGTTAGCGATAGAGAAAGTCAAGCGGTTTTATCAACAGATCGCCCAAGGGAGGATGCCGACAATGACCGTAGTACCGGTGACATCAGCCGACCTAGACGCTGCCGAAGTGTCATGGTTTTCAGCCTTATGTTCAGACGACTACCAGTTCCTTGGCCAGCCCGATGGGGATTTGCGGTCATCATGGGATCATTGTTCAAACATTGTGAAAACAGCCGAAAAACAGGGGTTCAGGAATATCCTTTGCCCCTCGTCGTATCAGGTTGGGCAAGACACGCTTAGCTTTGTGGCGGGCTGTGCGCCGATCACGACCGACATCAACATGCTGGCCGCCGTGCGCTGTGGTGAAATGCAGCCAATCATGCTGGCCCGCACAATCGCCACGCTTGATCACATGCTGAACGGGCGACTGACGGTGAACATCATCAGCTCTGACTTTCCGGGTCAGGTCGAAGAAAGCAACTACCGCTATCAGCGTTCCCGCGAGGTCGTTGAGATATTGAAACAGGCCTGGACGCAGGACGAAATCAACTACAAAGGCGAGATTTACAACTTCTCCGGCCTCACGACCGACCCTGTGCGCCCGTATCAAACAGGTGGTCCGCTTTTGTATTTCGGTGGATACTCTCCTGCTGCGCTAGAACTGTGTGGGCAGCATTGCGATGTTTACCTGATGTGGCCCGAAAAGGTCGAAGAACTGCAAGGCAGGATGAAGGCGGTCAACGCCGTTGCCGAAAGATACGACCGTACGCTGGACTATGGTCTGCGCGTGCACGTAATCGTCCGCGACACCGAAGCCGAGGCGCGTGAATACGCTGATTACATCGTATCAAAGCTGGACGATGACCAAGGCGACGCGATCCGCAATCGGGCGCAGGACGCAAAATCGCTTGGGGTTAGCCATCAGGCCAAGAACCGCGAAATCGCGGATGATCACGGTTATATCGAACCGAATCTATGGACGGGCGTTGGCCGGGCGCGGTCAGGTTGCGGCGCTGCCCTTGTCGGGTCGACGGATCAAGTTATGTCGAAACTAGAGACATATCAAAAAATGGGCATCCGTGCGTTTATCCTATCGGGTTATCCGCACATTGATGAGGCTGAACATTTCGGAAAGCGCGTGCTACCACTGATGAAAACATGTTCATTACCGCATGAATACGGGCGCGTACCTGCCGGTGTTCCTGCAACCCCACTCGGAAACGGAGTCCGCCGCTAATGATGCCCCGCATAGAAATCACCCCTGACCTATCCTTTAGCCAGCTTGTCTATGGCATGTGGCGGATCGGGGACGATTCAGACACCTCTGCCGCCCATGTCGAGGCTAAGATTCAAAGCTGCCTAACCCAAGGGATCACGACATTCGATCAGGCCGACATTTATGGCGGCTACGTCGCCGAAGATATCCTTGGCACGACCCTTAAGGCAAACCCTGCCCTGCGCCCGCAGATGGAGATCGTAACCAAATGCGATATCGTGGCCCCGATGGGCCGCTATGCGGATGCCAAATGCAAATATTACGACACCACACGTGCGCATATTACGTCTTCCGTTGATCTTTCGCTGACGGCGATGGGGATTGAACAGATCGATCTGTTGCTGATCCACCGTCCCGATCCGCTAATGGACCACAATGAAACAGGCGCTGCGCTGGATGAGATGGTCACATCCGGCAAAGTCCGCGCTGTCGGCGTGTCGAACTTTCGGCCGTGGGATTGGGAACTGCTGCAATCAGCCATGAAAAACCCGCTAGTCACCAACCAGATCGAGATTTCAGCCGGTACAATCGACGCTTTCACAAACGGCGACATCGCGTTCCACCAACGCCAAGATCAGCCGATCATGGCATGGTCCCCGCTGGGTGGCGGCGACCTCATGACTGGGCAAAACGCGTTGACCGACCGGATGGATGAAATCGCCAAAGACCAAGGCGTAGACCGCGCCGCCGTTGCTGTCGCATTTCTACTGCGCCATCCGTCAAAAATCCTGCCGGTTCTTGGCACCAATAACCTTGATCGGATTGGTCGGCTGTCGGATGCACTAACTGTTACAATTTCGCGCGAAGACTGGTTCTATCTTTACGAAGCAGGCCTAGGAACAGAAGTGCCATGATTGCGACTGATACTGGCAACTTGGCGATGACGTCATTCACACCGGACCCCAGCAACCCGCGCCAATTGCGGGATGCTTTTGGGCGGTTTGCAACGGGTGTGACGATTGTGACGGTCGCCACAGATGACGGGCCAATGGCGATCACCGCGAACAGCTTTTCGTCGCTGTCGCTGGACCCGCCGCTTGTCATGTGGGCGCCTGATAAATCTTCGCGACGCTTTGCGCATTTCGCGCAGGCCGAACATTTTGCGATCCATATTCTGGCACATGACCAAGACGATATATGCTGGAAAGTCGCCCGCGATGGGGCCTGCCTTCTGGATGCTGAACTGACCCAAAATGTCGAAGGCGTCCCGATCTTACCCAACTGCCTCGCACGGTTCGAATGCAGCCAATACGCATCTTATGACGGGGGCGACCACGAAATTATCGTGGGCAAAGTCCTGCGTGCCGCCACCCGCGAAAGCGGCGACGCATTGGGTTTTTTCAAAGGGAATATGAAAATATTCACCGACAAATAAGGCCAAATCCAAATTTACAATCTGAATGTCTAGGGAGGAAAACATGAAGGTAACGACAAAGAGGGGCGCAATCGCTGCGCTTATGCTGACAGGTGCATCCGGTGCATATGCGGACGAAGTATCGTTCCTGTGCTACCAAGATAGCAACGAATGCGACGTGATCGCCGACATGCTGCCTGCATTCACTGATAAAACCGGGCACACCGTCAAACTGGAAACCGTCGCCTATGACGTGATCCGTGATCAGCTGGAAAACCAGCTACAGACGGATGCAGCACCAGACGTGGCCCGGGTAACCAACTTGGGCGGTTTAAACCAATATTACCTCGATCTGGCCCCTTACGTGGACGCCGCAACATGGGAAGCCAGCTATGGCGCAACCCTGCCATGGTTCCGCAAACCCGGCGGCGAAGATAGCGGCATCTATGGCTGGATGACCCAGCTGACTGTCACCGGCCCCTATGTAAACGTCACCCTGTTTGAAGACGCAGGCGTTGATATGCCCGGCGAAGGCGCAACTTGGGACGATTGGGCAACCGCCCTGATGGAAGTCAAAGAAATGACCGGGATCACCGCAGGTCTTGCGATGGACCGGACGGCACACCGCATGGCTGGCCCCGCATTCAGCTATGGCGCGAAATTCTTTGACGATGCAGGTGAACCGATCGTTGTTGACGCTGGTTTCCGCGACTTCGCAGAAACATTTGTGGGTTGGCATGCCTCTGGCCTGATGCCCGCCGAAGGCTGGCCTGCTGGCGAAGGCACGCAGTACCGCAACGCTGCACCATTGTTCCAATCGGGCGATGTCGCGATGCACATGTCCGGGTCGTGGATGATCAACAGCTATGCTGACAACATCACCGATTTCGACTGGAAAGCCGTCCCTGCCCCATGTGGCACTGGTGGCTGTGGCGCGATGCCCGGTGGCGCTGCCATCGTTGCGTTTGAATCCACTGACGTTCCCGAAGCCGCAGCAGCGCTGATTGATTTCCTTGCCGCTGAAGAAAACGCTGCTAGCTTTGCCGCCTCTACGCGCAATATCACCGCGCATCAGGGGCTTCAGGCATCTGGGATCGACTATGCGGATGCGTCCCCTGCGGTTGCGGCTGCCCTGTCTGTCTTTGCGGCCAACGCTGGCGTTGCTGCCGACACCACGCCGCAGGCCTATACCTTGCAAGGCTACCCTAAGAACTTTGTCATCTATGGCGCCGTTCCTGATTACCTAACCAAGGCAATCACCGGCGAAATGTCACTCGACGAAGCCCTTGATGCGATTGATGCGGATGTTGCCGCGAAAATCGCCGAGTAGCCTGTAAATCAAAGGGGGCACGGCATGACCGAAGCACTATCCGCTGCTTTTTCCGGTTCGCCGTGGCCGCTTTACCTTTTGGTTTATATGATCATCGGGTGGGCGCTGCTGCGCCCGTCCGGCACCTTTTGGGATCAACTGATCAGCACGATCGGCTGGCCCATTGAAATGACCCAACGGCTGTCGGGGGCGACCGGCCTGCCCTATCTTTTCTTGCTGCCGAACATGATCGTCTTTGGGCTGTTCACCTTTGCACCCCTGTTCATCAACATGGGATTTTCGGTCACCGAAGGGCAATCTATCCTGTTTTCTGACCGCGAATGGGCCGGGTTGGATAACCTGCGGCGGCTACTATCTGAAACGCAGATCGACACTGGCGCGGCGAACCTCGAAGACGACAAATTCCTAAGCGCGGTTTATGACACCGCCACTTTTGTTGTGTTCCAAGTCCCGATCATGATCGCCGTCGCACTGATTTCCGCGCTGGCCCTGAATCGCAAAATCGTCGCGCGTGGCCTGTGGCGTGCGGTGTTCTTTTACCCGGTGATGCTATCGCCCGTTGTGGTTGGTTTTCTTTGGAGCCTGATCCTCAAACGCCAAGGCGTGCTATCAGAAACGCTGATACGCTGGGGCTGGCTGGATGAACCAATCCAATGGCTGACCGATCCATCTTGGACAATGTTCTGGTCCATTTTCGTCTACACTTGGGCGCATCTTGGGTTTTACATGCTGATCCTATTGGCCGGGCTTCAGGCAATCCCACGTGATGTCTATGAAGCCGCCGAGATGGACGGAACCCCCGCGTGGCGGCAACTGACGCGGATCACGATCCCGCTTTTGGCCCCTACCCTGCTGGTGGTCACTGTGCTGTCGCTCGTCAAAGCCTTCCAAGCATTCGAAGAGCTTTACGCGATGTCCGTGCGCTGGACGTCATTGGTCGGCTACATTTTTGAAACTTCAGGCCTACGTGGGCAACCGACGGCCAACGGGCTTGGGATCGCGGCAATGGCGTCACTTCTTGTCGCGGTCGTTTTGATCATGCTGTCGTTGCTGCAGGTCTACCTTTCATCGAAGTCGAGCAAGCCATGACCCCAATCGTTACCTTTCTGACCCGCAAGGCGGGCGGACGCCGGGCCAATTGGCTTGATTGGATGACCTACGCCTATCTGTTCACCGGGTTTTTGGTCATCATCCTGCCCGTGATGTGGCTTGCGCTGAATTCGCTCAAATCCGCATCGCAGCTAGAAAAACAAGACCTTTCACTACTGCCATCAAGTTTTGAAAGCGTCGCACGCGCAACTGTTTCAGGGCCTGATGGCAAGCAGATCTTCTTTATCCAAGACCTGCCCGACTGGGTGCTTAACTGGAACGATTTGTCCGACGCACAACAGACAACCCACGACATACCAGCGTTCCTTACCGATTGGTCTGGCCGCGAATTATACGCATTGCGGTCGCAACTGGGTTATGTGCCAACCTTGGTCCGTGATCTGGTCGCAGCCCAAGATTTACCTGATTGGTTGCTACGCTACCCGTCTATGTCAGCAACAGCCAAACAAGATTTCGACGCCGACGCGGTGATCGCGGCACTGAACCCCGAAGACCAGCGATTACTGTCCGAATTCTTAGGCGTCGGATCATATGAGCCATCCCGGCTAACACTTCAAATTCTGGCACGTGCACCTGATCCGGTCACTGGCGAGGAAACGCAATTTGGCATCTCGAATTTCAAGGCGACCCGTGAATTCACGCCCGCCCGTTACGTCGATAACCGTAGCGAAGATGTCGTCCGCTTGAACACGGCTCAAATCACGATGCGGCGGCCCATTGATCCGTCATGGAACAACTTTTCTGATCCGCTGACCGGCAACGCCTTTGGGGTGAACGTGAACTTTGCGACATGTTTCACCAATTCGGTGCTGGTGACGCTGATTGCAACGGTCCTAACGCTGCTGATCAACTCAATGGCTGCGTTTTCGCTGGCGAAATACAAATTCCGTGGCCAAGTCGCGTTCTTTATCGTGATCCTTGCGACGCTCATGGTACCTCCAACAATCACTTTGGTGGGCGTGTTCAAGGCGGTAAACGCCACGGGCCTATCCGGGTCTATCTGGGGGGTCATCATCCCGGGTGCTGCCACCCCAACTGGCGTCTTCCTACTGCGTCAATACATGCTGTCGATCCCCGATGAACTGATCGAGGCCGCCCGCATGGACGCCGCATCCGAATGGAAAGTCTACTGGCGCATCGTGCTACCACTTGCGATGCCTGCGCTTGCGGCACTGGGCATCCTGTCGATCATCTGGCGCTGGAACGACCTGATCCTACCGTTGGTCGCCATCGCAACCACCAAAGAAGCCTATACAATCCAGCTTTGCCTGCTCGAATTCCGGGGCGAACACCTGTCGCAGGAACACTACAGACTGGCCATGACCATGGTTAGCCTCGTGCCTTCGACGCTCGTCTTTGTGTTCCTGCAAAAATACATCACCACCGGCATTGCCAATACGGGACTGAAATAATGACCAACCTTGTCCTGAAAAACGTGACCAAGTCCTATGGCGACGTTCCCGTGATCCACGGGATCGACATGGAGATCAAAACCGGCGAATTCTGCGTCTTTGTTGGGCCATCCGGCTGCGGTAAATCCACGCTGCTGCGCATGATTTCGGGGCTTGAAGACATCACCAGCGGTGAGATCGAAATCGACAACGAAGTCGTGAACCACATTCCCGCCGCACAGCGCGGTCTGGCCATGGTGTTCCAATCCTACGCGCTCTACCCGCATATGTCCGTGCGCAAGAACCTTAGTTTCGGGCTAGAGAACCTGAAAACCTCAAAGCCCGAAATCGAAAAGCGCGTGAACGAAGCCGCGCGGATGCTGCAAATTGATCCCTATCTTGATCGCCGCCCCGGCCAATTATCGGGCGGTCAGCGGCAGCGCGTCGCCATCGGGCGCGCAGTTGTCCGCGAACCCAAAGTCTTCTTGTTCGACGAACCGCTTTCCAACCTAGATGCCGAACTGCGGGTCAGCATGCGCCGCGAGATTGGGGCGTTACACCGCCGGCTGGGTAATACGATGATATACGTGACCCATGATCAGGTCGAAGCCATGACAATGGCGGATAAGATCGCTGTCCTGCGCGCCGGAAAGGTCGAACAATTCGGCACCCCGCTTGAGCTATTCAACCACCCCAAAAACCGCTTTGTTGCCGGTTTTATCGGTTCACCCGCGATGAATTTCCTCCAAGGCAAGGTTGGCCCGCAAGGAATCCAGCTGGACGACAATACAAACGTCACTATCAACTCGGCCCGGATCAAAGGCCCACAAGATACGCCAGTCGAACTCGGCGTGCGCCCCCGCGACCTGATCATCGATCCCGATGGCCCAATCAAGGTGCGCGTATCAGAGGTCGAACAGCTGGGCGCAGAAAGCTACTTGTTTGCGGAACTCATTACCGGAGAGGCAATCGTGGTGCATCAACCAGGTCAAACTAACGTACAAATTGGGGATAATTTGCACCTATCCATCAATTCAGACGCATTATTTCTATTCGACAAGGCAAGCGGCACAGCATGGTATTGAACGCAAAGACGATCTTTCCCGGCCTTCTATTCGCCGGGATGGTCGCCATGGCCGCACAGTTCCTGTCCGATCACTATGGCGCGCCAGTTATGCTCATGGCGATCCTACTTGGGATACCGTTCCAGTTTCTATCAACCGAAGAACGCACCGCCCCCGGTATCGGCTTTGCATCGCGCATGGTGCTGCGCGTCGGCGTGGCACTGCTGGGTGTGCGCGTTAGCGTTGATATGGTCGCAGAAATTGGGTTCGCCAATGTAGCACTGGTTGCCTCTGGTGTGGCGTTAACCATTGCGCTGGGGCTGATCATGGCCCCTCTATTCGGCCGCGACCGCGCCTTTGGGTTTCTGACAGGCGGCGCTGTGGCGATTTGTGGGGCGTCTGCGGCAATGGCGATTGCGTCACTCTTGCCCAAAGGTGAAAACACGGAGCGCGATGTGACATTTACCGTCGTTTCCGTGACGCTTGCGTCGACAGTTGCGATGATCGCCTACCCGATTTTAATCAGCTACCTTGGCATGGATAGCCAATCCGCCGGTGTCTTTCTAGGCGGCACAATCCACGACGTCGCACAAGTCGTGGGCGCCGGATATTCGGTATCGGACGAAACCGGTGACATTTCCACACTGGTAAAGCTGTTCCGCGTCGGAATGCTTGCACCCGTCGTGTTCATCGGGACGCTATTCTTACGACAATCCGGCAAAGGGGCCGAAGGCGTACCGCTCATACCCGGCTTTGTCATTGGGTTCTTGGTACTGGCCGGGCTGAATTCATTCGGCTGGCTACCAGCATGGGCAATTCAATCCGCCGACACCGTGTCACGGGCCTGTCTGGTAACCGCAGTCGCCGCCGTCGGCATGAAAACATCATTCGAGGACCTAAGATCCGTAGGCAGATCCGCCCCAATCATGATCCTAATCCTAACCGCCGCACTTGCAGCATATGTCCTAATCGGGCAGCAAATGCTGGTCTAAACAGCCTGCAACCCAAGAATTTGAGGCCGGAATTTGCCCAAGTAAGACGAAATCACCTTACATTGATCAGTTAGCTAATATCGTCACCTGCACTTAAGAGAAGATCACACAACTGTCCGACCTCTTCGATCATCTGACGACATAAACGGAACAATTCGAATGCCGTACGACGCGCGCGGCGTTTGGACCCAGAAGGTAGTCTTTTAAGTCCGGCCGATGGGCGCCGATTACGATTAAGTCGGCGTTGGACAACCTAGCGGCTTTGAGGACCTCTTCGTAGACGCTGCCAATCGCGACGATGTGTCGGACTTTCTTGTTTGCTTCGTCGCCCACCACGCCGCGTACCAAGTCGTTTAGTGCCTTAACTGCGCCGTCGCGGGCGGTTTTGACGTGGTGTTCTTCGAAGTAGGCTCCGACGAGTGATGCGCCGAAATCGGGAACGACGGCGATCACATCGAGTTGCGCACCGTCAAGATCCGCCATTTTTTTGGCCTGCACGAGAACGTGCGCGTCTTCTTGGGGGCGGTTGATGTCAATGGCGCAGAGGACAGTTTTGATCATGCCGTTTCTCCTTCACGGATGTGGATGGCGCGTCGTGATTGCAGCAAAGCGATAAGCGCCAGCAACAACAGGGCCGGGATGAACATCAGTTCTTTGGGGAGTTGATCAGCCGTGGCCTGAACGCTGGCGATTTGAACAGGATCATCGCCGTAGAAGTCGAACGAAGCCAGCGCGTCGCCGAGGTCGGTGCCGAACATCGGCTCGTCTAGGCGCTGCACGTCTCCCTCGGGAACGATCATGAAGCCGAGCGCATCAAGGCGTGCATCGGCGCCTTCGAGGTCTGGCACTGTCAGCGGCACGGTCAGGTCTTTGACTTCGAGTGTGTCAAAGTCAGGACCAGAGATTACCGTGCGCAACTGGCTACCTGGCTCGGCCGCGCCAAGCGCTTGGGCAAAGGCAGCCGGTTCGATCTCATCATATGGTGCTTGGAACTGGTTCATAAAGAAGCCGGGCCTGAACAGCGCAAAGGCGATCACCAGCATAGCGACTGTTTCCCAAATGCGGTTCTTGGTCAGGAACCAGCCCATTGTTGCAGCGGTGAACACCAAAATGCCGACCGTCGCCGTGACAAACACGATTATCCCTTGGGTCCACGTCACATCGATCAACAAGAGGTCTGTATTGAAGATGAACACAAATGGCAGGGCAACCGTACGCAGGCTGTAGAAAAAGGCGATGAACCCTGTGCGGATTGCGTCGCCACCTGACACCGCGGCGGCGGCGAAACTGGCAAGGCCCACTGGCGGTGTTACATCCGCCATAATCCCAAAGTAGAAGACAAACAGGTGCACAGCGATCAGTGGAACGACTAGCCCCGATTGTGCGCCTAGCTCCATAACCACGCCAACCATCAAGGAAGACACAACAATATAGTTGGCTGTTGTTGGCAGCCCCATGCCGAGGATCAGCGATAGGATCGCGACGAAGATCAGCATTAGGATCAGGTTACCACCGGACAGGAATTCAACGAAATCCGCCATGACTTGGCCGATACCCGTCAGGGATACGGTGCCGACAATGATGCCGGCTGTAGCGGTAGCAAGCCCGATTCCGATCATGTTCCGTGCACCATCAATCATGCCGTCGATCAGGTCCATCAGACCATCACGCAGACGGCTGATCGCGTTGCTTTCGCCGCGGAAGAACGCCTTGAGCGTTTTCTGTGTCAATAGGATGCCAAACAGCAAGAAAGTGGCCCAGAAGGCTGAAAGCCCAGGGGATTTACGTTCGATCATTAGGAAATACACCAGAACGATGATCGGCAGCAGGTAATAGAGACCGGATTTATAGATTTTAGCGACATCGGGCAGCTCGACCACTTGGGCGTTGGGGTCGTCGGGTTCTAGGTCAGGAACCTGAGCTGCGAGATAAAGCAATGCGACATAGATCACTGCCAAAAGAACCGTTAAAATCCAACCCGACCCTTCAGGGAAAGCCGAGACGATCCAGCTGACAGGGTATTGCGTCGCGTAACACAACAGCGCGAAGCCTGCGAAAAACCCGAACATCCCCAACACGGTGTTGAATAGGTTCACCACCTTATTTCCGATGGTTGGCATATTGGTTTTCACGGCTTCAAGGTGAACAATATAGACTAGCGCGATGTAGCTGATGATCGCGGGTAGGAACGCGTGGGTGATCACCTCGACATAAGAAATGCCAACATATTCAACCATCAGGAATGCGGCAGCGCCCATCACTGGTGGCATGATTTGGCCATTTACCGATGACGCAACCTCGACCGCGCCGGCCTTTTCGGCAGAAAACCCGACGCGTTTCATCAGTGGTATGGTGAATGTGCCAGTTGTGACCACGTTAGCGATAGAAGAGCCAGAGATCAGACCAGTTGCGGCAGAGCCCACAACCGCCGCTTTCGCAGGGCCACCGCGAAGGTGACCAAGCGCGCCAAATGCCATCTTAATAAAGTAGTTACCCGCACCCGCCTTATCGAGCAGTGCGCCAAAGAGCACGAACAGGAACACAAACTTGGTCGACACGCCAAGCGCGATCCCAAAGACCCCCTCGGACGTGATCCACATATGGCTCATTGCTTTGCGCAGTGATGCACCGGCCCAGCGGATTTGATCTGGCACGGCCTCGGATGAGCCGAAGAAGACATAGAATAAGAAAACAAACGCGAGGATGACCATCACAGGGCCAAGAACGCGGTACGATGAAACGAATAGGACAATTAGGCCCGCAAGTGCGAAATAAGCGTCCTGCATATCTGCAAGGCCGCCATTGCCAACGATTTTTTCGTAGAAAAAATAACCATAAAGCGCGAGGAACGCCCCAGAGAGGCCAAGCACCCAGTCATACCACGGAATGTGGTTGCGGGGGCTTGATTTGAACAGCGGATAAGCCATCGCAGCAAGGAATATGGCAAACGCCAAATGGATTTGGCGAGAGTTGTTAATAAGGTCACCCGGCAAGATATAGGGCGCGACAGGAGATGCCAGAAGCACTTGAAAGATTGACCAGATGAGGGCGACAGCTGCGATAAACCAGCCGACTGCTCCGGTCGGACTACGGGACCCGCTGTCACTGGCCGCGACCAGTTCCTGAAGTTCCTCTTCGCTTAAAGCGCGGTTCTCATTCGTTGACATCTATATCCCCCTACTACCGTTGTCCGGTTTTCATTCCGTTCAGATCTACCGGCAATTAGGCCAGCGATAGTTTCGGGGGCAGTTGCCCGCCCCCGATTGATGTTAGTTGGTCTGGTTACTCGATCCAGCCTTTTTCACGGTAGTATTTAGCCGCACCGGGGTGCAGTGGCGCTGACAGGCCAGCTGTCGCCATTTCCTCGGGTACAAGGTTTGCGAACGCAGGGTGCAGACCGCGGAAGTCGTCGATGTTGTCAAACACTGCGCTGACAAGCGTGTAGACCACTTCGTCAGACACATCCGCAGAGGTCACGAAAGTCGCGCCAACACCGAATGTCATCGTGTCTGCATCGTTGCCGCGATACATGCCGCCCGGAATGGTCGCAGTACGGTAGAACGGATTGTCAGCCACTAGGCCGTCAACTGCTTCACCAGAGACTTCTACCAGCACGGAATCGCAAGCTGTGGTCGCTTCCTGAATGGAACCAGACGGGTGACCAACGGTGTAAACCATCGCGTCGATTTGGTTGTCACACAGTGCCGCAGACTGTTCAGCTGCTTTCAGCTCGGTTGCCAAAGCAAAGTCGTCGGTTGTCCAGCCAAGTGCTTCCATCAGGACTTCCATCGTACCGCGCTGACCAGAGCCAGGGTTGCCGATGTTCACACGCTTACCTTTTAGGTCAGCGACTGATGTGATGCCGCTGTCAGCACGGGCCACAACGGTAAACGGCTCTGGGTGGACAGAAAAGACAGCCCGCAGACCTTCAAATGGGCCAGCTTCTTCGAAACGCGATGTGCCGTTGTAGGCGTGGTACTGCCAGTCAGACTGGGCCACACCAAATTCCAACTCACCTTCGCGGATGGTGTTGATGTTGTAGACAGAGCCGCCTGTGGATTCCACGGAACAGCGTACGCCGTGGTCGCGGCGGCCTTTGTTGACCATACGGCAAATTGCGCCGCCTGTCGGATAGTAAACGCCAGTGACGCCACCGGTGCCGATAGTGATGAATTCTTCTGCGTAAGCCGCAGGGGCCATCATCGCTGTCGTCACCGCAGCGGCGGCTGTAAGTTTGAGTTTAGCAAACATTTTCATCTCCCTTTGAGTGTATGTTCCTGGTCGTTCAAAGATCCCAGACTTCGGCTAGGACCCGGTTAGCACCTTCCACCTCGGCGATTCTTGCGCGGGCGGCCGGAACTGAGCGGCTTACCAGAACCCCGATCAGGGTTTCCACAAGAAACATGGTGACGACGTAGGAGGAATAGAAATGCGGGCTTTGTGTTGGCACAATAAATTGCGCCGCCGCATGTTTGAGGGCCGGGCAAGTGTGTGTGTCGGTAATCAAGACAACATAGACACCTTGTTCTTGCGCGAGCTTGGCCGCGCGCAACGCCTGACCCGAAAAAGGGGGCTTAGTGACGATGATCAACACATCACTTTCGCCCAAGCCAACAATACCTGCGCCCAGCGAAGCGCCCATCCGGCTTGCCATTGCCCAGTTGTCGGCACAAAAGTTCGCCATGTAAGACAAGTATTCGACGACGCCGGTGGAGCCGAGTGCGCCCAACAAAAGCACCTTGCGGGCCCGCGCAATACGTTCCACCGCAGCGTTAAGCGTTGCACGATCGAGATCATCCACAAAAGTCTGAAGGTTAAACTGGCAGGCAGTCAAATGCGCAGTCACAAAATCCGTTTCATCCGCGCGGTGGTTTTGGTGCAGACGTTCCGCACGTTCCGCGAAGTTATTCACACGGCGGTTGATCTTTTTGCGCATTTCTTCGCGCAGTTCTTCGAAACCGTTGTAATCCAACGCACGGGCCAGCCGCGAAAAAGCGGCCGGAGAAATTCCGCTGTCGCGTGCAACCGCGCGCAAGGGCCGCGTGGCCGTATCAACCGGGTTGTTCGCAAGGTAGTCCGCAGCAGACCGTAGTGTCCCGCTAAGGTCACTATATCTTTGTGTCAGTCTGGTCTCGAATGATTGGCGCAAAAAAATGACCCCGGGCAAATATTTGTTAACTGTCGAGTTTGTTTCATGAGTTGTCAACATTTGAATCATCTGTTTCACTAGCGCATCGCATATTGAGGTCAGGGCCCTACATGTCACATGTCTTCCCACGTCATACTAAGTCGGTCATGCCCACAGCCGTTCGCGGCGAAGGTATCTATATTTATGATTCTAATGGAAAATCGTACCTTGATGGATCGGGGGGCGCGGCAGTTTCGTGCCTTGGGCACAGCGACCCCGACGTAATCGCAGCGATTAAATCACAGCTCGATTCTTTGGATTTCGCTCATACGGGTTTCTTAACCTCTGAACCGGCCGAGGCGCTCGCAACACGTTTGGTAAAGCATGCACCAAAGGGAATCGACCGCGTGTATCTTGTGTCCGGCGGGTCAGAAGCGGTTGAAGCCGCCTTGAAGCTTTCCCGGCAGTATATGCTTGAGATTGGCCAGCCCAAACGTACCAAATTCATATCACGGCGCCAAAGTTATCATGGCAACACACTCGGGGCGCTTGGGACGGGGGGTAACATGTGGCGGCGCGAACCCTTCGATCCAGTTATGGTTTCAGCCAGTCATATCGCCCCCTGCTACGAATACCGCGGCCGTGCCGAAGGCGAGAGCCCCGAGGACTATGGCTTGCGGGTCGCGAATGAACTTGAAACTGAACTGCTACGGCTTGGTCCAGAAACGGTCATTGGATTCTTGGCAGAACCTGTAGTCGGCGCAACGGCGGGGGCGGTGCCCTCTGTTCCCGGCTATTTCAAACGTATCCGGGAGATTTGTGACCAGTACGGCATCCTACTTATCCTTGATGAGGTCATGTGCGGGATGGGCCGGACCGGCACTTTCTTTGCCTGCGAACAAGACGATGTGGCCCCCGACATCATCACAATCGCCAAGGGCCTTGGTGCGGGGTATCAGCCGATCGGCGCCATGTTGTGCACAAATGAAATCTATGGCGCGATTGAACAAGGCACCGGGTTCTTTCAGCACGGGCATACTTATTTGGGGCATCCGGTCGCCTGCGCCGCGGCTAATGCTGTGGTAACGAAATTAACCGATGGGGGGCTGACCAAGCGATCCGCCACGATGGGCAAGTATTTCGAAAAAGCACTACACGCCGAATTTGGTCAACACCCCCACGTTGGCGACATCCGTGGGCGTGGGATGTTTCGCGCACTGGAATTCGTGTCCGATTGCGACACCAAAACACCGTTTGACCCTGACAAAAGAGTTGCAGCGCGTCTAAAGGCAAAAGCGATGGAAAACGGCCTGATTTGCTATCCAATGAACGGAACGATTGACGGCCACCACGGCGACCACGTCTTGCTCGCGCCACCGTTCATCAGCACCGAAGCGCAGATCGACGAACTGGTTGGTAAGCTTTCTGACAGTCTGGCGGCGATACTCTGATGTCGCTTCCAAAACTCATGGTCGCCCCAAACGGTGCCAGATTGCGCAAAGCGGATCACCCCGCTGTGCCATTAACGCATGATGAGATCGTCGCCTGTGCTGTCGCGTGTTATGAGGCAGGGGCAGACGGAATTCATGCGCATATACGTGACGAAAATGGCAATCATCTGTTGGATGCAAAGCGTTACGCGGAGCTGATTTCGACCCTGCGAAATACGCTACCTGAAATGGCAGTTCAGATCACGACCGAAGCAGTTGGCGTCTATGAACCCGACACACAAATGCATGTGGCGTTGGAATCTGGGGCGAATATGGTGTCCGCGTCGATACGTGAAATTCGACGCGCTGGCCGCCAAACCGCTGACGATTTTTACGCCGAATGCGCGCATGAAGACATCGCAGTGCAGCACATTCTCTATGACGTGTCCGACTGCCTTCTTCTGGAGGAAACGCTTGACCCGGCGGCACTGACCAACCCGCACCTCCAGCTTCTTTACGTGCTGGGCCGCCACAGCGCGAATTCGACCGCTGACCCAGCCGAACTCACTCCCTTTCTTGATTGGCAGCAGAAAAGACGAGTGGCACCAGACTGGGCAGTTTGCGCATTCGGCACGACAGAAATGACCTGCCTTCAAAACGCAGTAAAATTGGGCGGCAAATGCCGGATCGGATTTGAGAATTCGTTGTACCTATCCGACGGTAACATAGCAGCAGATAACGCTGAAAAGGTCGTGGACTTCGTCACAAAGTTAAGGTTCTTGCGGGCCGAAAACGGTCCATGAACATCACCAAGCCTCGGTAGGATTGTCTGTGCCTCACTATTGCGACCCCTCCCCCATACCCCTCTTAGACAAACAAATCGTTGACTGTCGTATCGAGGAGGATCAGCGTGCCTTCGTCGCCGTAGCTGATGGTTAGGTCACCGTCGGCATAGGTGAACTGGAACCCGTCGGCATCCTTGCCTGTCATCTGGTAATTGCTGAACGCCGCGCTAAAGGATGCGCCGGTGTCGGCGTTGAACTGCAGCTTGTCACCTTTGGATGCATCGAAATCGATGATCGTGCTGATGCCGCCTGCGGCTACGAACGTATCAGCGCCTACGCCACCGACCAATGTGTTCTTGCCTGCGCCACCAATCAAAACGTCGTCCCCTGACTGACCGTGCAAAAAGTCATCGTCGTCCCCGCCAAATACAACATCATCGCCTGCCCGCGCAAAGATACGGTCGTTGCCGGCACCGCCCTCAATCAGGTTATCGCCGATGTTTCCCAAGATGCTGTTGTTTGACTTGTTCCCGATGGCCGCTGCATTGCTTTTACCAATCATCAGCAGCCCTTCTAGATATTCGCCCATTGTGGCCGAACCAATCACCGTTTCGCGTTGCCAGCCGCTACCGCCATCAACCTGTTCAAAAGAATCGTCACCTCCCGTTTCAGTCCATTTCGGTTGGGCCGGCTGTGCTGGCGCGCTGCGTTCCTGAACATCGCCAAATTCGTATATCGTGTCTGCGAAAACGACGACTTCAAAATTGGTGAGCTTCGTCACGTTGTCACCGTTTGAGACGATAAGCGTATCGCCGTCCCACGCGATGGCATAGCTTTCTTCGGGCAGTTCAAAGACAACTTGGTCAGTGCCTTTGCCACCATCAAACGTATCGATCCCGTCCGAGGCGTAAACAGTGTCGGTCCCTGTTCCCATATCGACAATATCGTTGCCCGCACCTGTATGTGCGATATCTGCGGCGCCCATCAATGAAATCGTCGCACCCTTATCAGAGGCGGTGACTTCGTCAGCGCGCACTGTTCCGACAACCTTTTCAAAGGTGACGTCGTTTGTGCTTTTGTCAGTTGGTGCGCCGTATGACGTACCTTCGTTAAAGAAGACAGACGGCGACATATAACTGATTTCATTGCCCGATCTGATCGAATCGCCAACGGTGACAGTGTTGTCCTGATCAAGCCCACCGTGAAAGTTGATGTCCCGGTTTGTGCTCGTAACATCGACAGTATTTCCGACAGCCGATGTATAGCTTGCGAAAACCACAGCGTGCCGCGTGTCCGTGATGGATAGGTCAGTAAAAGAGCTGTTGTAAACGTCGCGAATCCAAACGCCGTAACCGTTGCCGCCTGCACCTTTGTCATGCGCACCGTCGATGATGACGTCGCTCATCTCAAACCCGGTCGAGTTCGCAACCGTGATCCCATGCGACGCGGCATCCATCACTGCAACATCCTCGATGACTGCACCGCTTGTTCCAGCGACAAGGATCGCCGTCGCACCATTTGCGGTACCAAGCGTATTTGAAAACTTGGATGGGTCTGTATCGCCCCAGCTTCCGGCGACGGTAAAACCGGAAAGCGTGTTGTCCTCTAAAATTGTGCGGTGTTCGACTGTGGTGATGTCAGGGTCAAAATCAAATGGCAGCTCGTCGTCAAAGGTCACGGTGTTCCCGCTGACACTTGTTACCTCGACCAACACGGTGCGCAGGGCTGAATCCTTTTGCCACTTTTCATCACCGATTTCTTTGAAAAATTCGTCCGTGTTTTCTTGGGTAATATAGATGTAGTCGCCGACACTAATATCATGTCCAGCTTCCAACGTGATTTTAGTACTACCTGCTGACGCGGCTTTTGAAAGCTTAAATATGTCGATGATCTCTGGTTCAAAGACATCATGCCCGACTTGGATGACTGGCACGTCTTCCATGCTTTTTGCGGCGTAGATGACCGTCTTTTCTGCGCCCGCACCGACCAAGGAAATATCGCTTCTGTCGATAACGAGCGTTTCCGAAAACTTGTATGTGCCAGCTTCTAGGTGAATCGTCGCGCCTGGGGCTGCCGAATTGATAAGCGCCTGAATCTCAGCAGCGGACATGTCAGTTGTTGTATAGATGTCGGTGGCAGGCATCGCCGTTATCCTCTCGGGCAAAAATGGGTCAAATTCGCAACACACGCGACTCGTTAGCGTTAGCAATACTGTACGCGTGTAAGGTTAAAACTAAAGCGTATGTGCTTATTAATCGGTCATATTCCGCCTAATCGGTGGAATTTCGCCGCATTGTCCACGCCACCAACAGAAACCACTGGCACTGTCACAATTATATAGACAATAACTAAGACAATATTCTCATTGGTTCACCTTTCGTGGGGGGAGGTCCGGACCAGCGGTCGAAATTTTTAAAAGGTGAGCCACTAGCCGGTTTTCGGCATTTTTGTAGTGGCATCGCGTGTGCTCTCGTTTGCCGAATTGGCAGCGTTTTGTGGGAGGAGCATGCCGAAGTTATAAGGAACGCCAGTTGTGACGAAATACGACGACCAGAACATGTCCTCGCTCGTAGGCGAGGGACAGGCAAAGCGCCGTGTGCTGATCTCCGAAAGGAATCCAGTACTCGCCGAGGTGCTTGCGAATGAATTGAATCTTACTGAAGTTCTTGAATGCAGTTTCGTCCCGCATGGCGTCAAAATTGTTGACGAAGTCGCAGCGCGCAAACCAGAGGCGCTTATTCTTGATCCGGCGGATCTAACGCTGTCTAAACAAAACGATATCTTAGAAATTGGTCGGGATATCCGGCGTGCAAACCCGACGACGCGGGTGTTGGGTTACAGCTTTAAAACGACCAACGCGATGGTTCGCGCCACACTGGACGCTGGCTTTTGCGGATGCATTTCAAAAGACGCAAGCCTGCGCCAATTGGCCATCGCTCTCGCCGTGATTCTTGATGGCGGGCTCTACTTTGACAAAGTCTTTGGATCGCACCTTCGGCCAATGCTGGCAGACACCTCTGATGCTGACGGCCTAAGCGAACGCGAAAAAGAAGTACTGGTTGGATTCGCCCGCGGCCTAAGCGCCAAACAGATCGCCCATGATCTAAAGATCAGCAATAAAACCGTCGATACCTACAAAGCACGCGCCAGCCAAAAACTGGATCTAAATGACCGTGCGCAATTGGTCGGGTACGTCCTTGAACAGGGTTGGATGAACTAGCCCCGCCTTCAAAACGACACATTCAAACATTCACTACAATGCAGGTGCAGCATAAGCGGCGCCTGCATTGTCGTTTTGGTTGCGTCATTTTTCTGCCTATTAAATCAATCCATTAAGCGGAGTTACGCCAAAAGGTGAATGAATCCTTACAGTGTAGGGATTTTTCCCGACTGGTGAATCTTCTGCAATGCGGCAATTTCGAGGCGAAGCAAATTACTGCGAGGAAAGAATGGCACGCATTAGTATTTTTGGAATCGGCTATGTCGGTGTTGTCGCGGCTGGTTGTCTGGCTAAGGACGGTCACGACGTAATCGCGGTCGATGTTGACCCCGGCAAGATTGACGCGATCAACGCGGGTTTGTCCCCTATTGTAGAGAACGGTCTAGACGACCTTATTAAAGACGTTGTCGCCGCTGGCCGCCTGACGGCCACTGACGATGTTGAATATGCGGTAAACAACACTGACGCGTCATTCGTATGTGTCGGCACGCCAAGCGCCCCAGACGGGTCGGTTGGTCTGAAATACGTTGATGTGGTTTGCCAAAACATTGGCGAGGCGCTCGCGAAAAAAGATGCGTTCCACTCGGTTATTATCCGGTCGACCATCGTACCGGGCAGCTGTGAAAACACCTGCATCCCGACGCTCGAATCCGCGTCCGGCAAGAAAGCAGGCACTGGTTTTGGTGTTGGCTATTACCCGGAATTCCTACGCGAAAGCACCGCGATCGAAGACTACTATGATCCTGGTCTAATCGTATTCGGTGCACTGGATGATGGCACACGTGCAATCCTGACCGAGCTAAACGAGAACCTGAACTGCAAAATCCACACCGTGGATCTGCGCACCGCTGAGATGGTGAAATACACGTCTAACACATGGCGCGCGGTCAAAGTGACCTTTGCAAATGAAATCGGGAACATTGCGAAATCATGCGGCCTTGATGGTCAAGACGTGATGGAAATCCTGTGTTCTGACCTTAAGGTAAACATGTCGCCGTACTTTATGCGGCCTGGTTTTGCCTTTGGCGGGTCCTGCCTGCCCAAAGATGTCCGCGCGTTGCGCCATCTGGCAGCCGAAAACAACACCCCTGCCCCGCTGTTGAATGCCGTTCTTGATGCGAACGAAGCACAGATCGTCAAAGCGGAAAAGATGGTCGCGTCTTCTAAGGCGTCAAAGGTCGGCTTTGTCGGGATCAGCTTTAAACCGGGCACAGACGACATGCGCGAAAGCCCATTGGCTGAACTTGCGTCGCGTTTGATCAAATCCGGCGTTGCTGTCGAAATCTATGACCCCTTCGTGCACGAAGCCTATGCAAACGATAACTCGACTGCGGGTCGCGGCAACGACGTCGTTCCTGATCTTAAGGAACGCCTGAACCCGAACCTAACAGCGATGATCGACGGATCAGACATGATCGTTGTCGGCAATATCTATAAAGATACGCTTTCTGAACTTGATGCGGCAATCAGCAATAAACCAATGGTTGACCTGACGCGCATCAGCCGTAACCGGGTGACCGGTGGTGGCTATGATGGGATTTGTTGGTAATCCGTCATGCTACAAGCCCTCAGCCACATTGCGTATCTTTCCGTCATTGTCATGCTAGCCGCGCTCGTCCCGGCAGGGCTGCTTGGGGACGTGAAAGAAGCCGTTGTTGTGCTGGGGGTGCTTGGCGCTTGGCGGTATTCGTGGGCGTCTATTAACTTTACCCGGGCGGCGATTTTTCGGTTCTACAGCTATCCCCGCCGCAAGGCCCGCGCCCACGCGCGTTACGCCAAACGCACTGTGCGTGCGCATGCTTACTTTCTAACGACATCATATATGATCGAAAGCAGCGTCACGATCCCAGTCTATCGCAGCATCTTTTTAGCCGCATCCAAATCTGAGAACGGCGCGACAATCGTGTCATCCGTCGTTGATGGTGCGGATGAACGGCTGATCCAAAATATTTACGCCACAATGCCTGTCGATATGTCGTCGGTAAAGCTGATCATCGACCGCATTCCGGGTACAGGCAAACGTGACGCTCTTGCCAAATCGTTAAACCTGATCGCACGTGAATGCCCGACAGCAAACGACATCGTTTTGTTCGTCGATGGCGACAGCTGCGTGCCCGAAGACATCGTCGCACAATCCGCGCCTGTCTTTACGAACCCGAAAATCGGCGCGCTGACCACCGACGAAGAAGTTGAGATCCCCCAACCCGGCCTATTCCGCGATTGGTTCGAACTACGCTTTGACCAACGCCAAGTCATGATGTGTTCGATGGGTCTTGGTAACCGCGTGCTGACCCTTACAGGCCGCATGTCCGTGTTCCGTGGTGATCTGGCGACTGACCCTGATTTCATCAATTCGGTCCAGCACGACTTTATCGACCACTGGCGTTTGGGCCGCGTCAACTTCCTGACCGGCGATGACAAATCAACTTGGTTCTGGCTGATGAAGAATGGCTATCAGATGGCTTACCTGCCTGATGTGGCCAGCTCTTCGATGGAAACACAGCCAAAGCCGACCTTTGTCGGCAGCGCCACCGCGCTCATGGTCCGCTGGTTTGGCAACATGCTGCGCACTAATGGCCGCGCGTTGGAATTGTCGCCGTCGCAGATCGGATACTTCACATGGTGGTCGATCCTTGATCAGCGCCTTTCCATGTGGACCACGCTCGCTGGCCCAATCTGCATGGTCGCCGCAGCAATATTTTTCGACCCAATGGTGATCCCGATCTACATCGCCTGGGTCATGTTGACACGCTATGTGTTCTGTACGGCAATTTGTTTGTTCCGCGGCCGCAGTTTCCCCATCGTTTACACGGGCTTACTGTATTTCGGCCAGTTATTTGGAGCAGCGGTAAAAAGCTACGTTCTGTTCCGGCTTGATCGCCAAAAATGGACTCGACAGGCCAGCGCTGGATCCTCTGGAATCCGCCGCCCTGTTGGTGAACGTCTGCGCGCCGCCAGCTCTGCTTACCTGCACGTCTTAACTCTTGGATGGCTGACGATCGCCGCCCTGTACCTGACCGGCGTCGTCTAAATCACATTGAAGTATTGGAAATCACGATGAGCGAAACACAACCAACACAGCCAACGAGCCCCGACACTTCTGTTTCTGGCGGCTTCATCTATGAAAACGAACATCCGCAACTGCCGATCCCATTCACTGCACGGGTTGGTGACCGCCGGCTTGAAGGGAATTCCATCTCGATCACACAGGCGCTTGTTTCTGGGCTAATGCCACCAAACGGTAACATGCAAAAATGCCCGGTTGCGCTTCAGTTCGATTTCGAAGGGTTTTCCGTAAACCTGTTCTTGGAAGCAAACGTTCTGAAAATCGGCGCACCCGATAGCCCTGAATACAGCCTGCAGTTTTGTGACCCGTCCGGCAGCCACCTTGCGCCGCTGCGTTACATCATGAACAGCCACTTGGCAGGTGATCTAGTCACCGTGGGCCGCTTTTTGGGCTACACTGGGCCAACGCAGGTTAAACCGAAAAAGCCCGTTGAAAAGCCGCGCCTAACGCAGCGCATTGGCCGTACCGTACGACAGGCAGGGATCATCGTCCTAAGCCTTGGGCTTGTTGCGATGGCTGCAAATATCGTGCGTGAACGCGTGATCTTCAGCTATGAACCACGCCCCGTTGTGATCAGCCAAAGCGGTGAAACGCTGCGCGCGACCTCTGCCGGGCAGATCACCTATATCAACGAAGCAGCCGGTGTCGGTGACGTTGTTTACTCGATCGGTGCTAACTCTGGTGATCTGTTAAGCGTACGGATGCCGTGCGACTGCACCATGCTGCCATCCCCCGATTTTTACGAAGGTGCGACCATCCTTGCGGGCGCGCCATTGGTGAAACTTATCGGCCCAGATGCCGAAATCGAAGCCAACACCCAGATCAGTTTCGAAGGTGCTGCCCGCTTGCTTGCTGGTGACTCTGCGGAACTTGAACTCAGCGATGGGCGGGTTGTCCCTGTAACTGTCAAGCTTGCTGAAACGACCGACGGTTCGCGCGCGAACGATAACATAGCCGCGCAAATCATCATCAGTCCAGAAGCAGCCGAACAAATAGAAATCGGCGAAACTGCGCGGCTCCGGTTCCGGCGCCAGCTGCTGCCAGACAGCGTTACGAACAATTCCACGAACGCCCTTTGAAATAAGGAAAGGGCATCATCACCGGTTCACAACGAGCCGAATTAATTTCCCTAACAGCCCAACACGAGCGGGCTCAAACTAGGAATTTTAGACCGATGCAAGACATTAGACCAATTATCCTGTGTGGTGGTACTGGTTCACGCCTGTGGCCCATGTCCCGCACGCAAAGCCCAAAGCAATTTCAACCTGTTGCGGGCGCAGGATCACTTACATTCTTCCAAGCCACAGTGCAGCGTCACCGCTCTAAGGGGTTTGGTAAACCTGTCGTCGTCACAGCGATGCAGCATTACCGCACTGTTCAGCAGCAGCTGACAGAATTGCAGTGCGACGCGACAATCATCTGCGAACCAATGGCACGCAATACTGGCCCTGCTGTTCTGGCTGCCGCAATGGTCGTGGCCAATGAAGACCCCAAAGCATTGATGCTGATCCTTCCAGCCGATCACATCATCGAAGGCAACTTGAACACACCAATCCTTGCCATGCGCCAAGCCGCAGCCGATGGTCGGATCGTCACATTCGGGATCACGCCGACCTACCCTGAAACGGGCTACGGCTATATCACTGATGGCGGTGCATTCTCAAACTACAAAGGTTTGCACAGCGTTGCGGAATTCGTTGAAAAACCCCCGCTGAGCAAAGCATCAAGCCTGGTCGGCACCGGCTGCGCCTATTGGGCTTCTGGCATTTCACTGTATTCCACCAAGACAATCATCCAAGAATTCACCCGCCTTGATAAACCGTCGCTAGACGCCGTGACCAAAGCCGTCGCGCAAGGTGAATGGGCTGGTAACTGTCTCAAGCTGCACGCAGATAGCTTCCGCAAGGCCACGAACGAACCAACCGAACGCGTCATTTTTGAACGCGCCAAATCGGTTGCATTCGCGCCGCTTGATGTCGAATGGAGCGACGTCGGCTGCTGGACATCAATGCATGCGATCGGCCACTCGGACACCGACGGCAACGTGCTAACGGGCGATGTGATCTCGGTGAATTCTAAGAACACATTGGTGCGTGGCGACAAACGGCTTGTTGCGGTGGTTGGTGTGTCTGACGTGATCGTTGTGGATACGCCCGATGCTGTGCTGGTGACAGCACGCGGTCAGTGCCAAGACGTTAAGAAAGTCGTCGAGACGCTGAAATCAGAATCTCGCCGTGAATCCGTGCGTCACTTGGCACGCGAACACCAGTGGGGCCAAAGCCACCATGTCATGACGTCAAAAGACCATGACATGACAATGCTAAGCATCAACCCCGGTTCATCCATCACCGTTGATCCCCTGCCCGGTCGCCAGATCATCGCAGGTCGCGGTGGGCTGTCGGTCTTTGACGGGCTTAGCAACCGGACATTGGGCAAAGGCGAACGCGCCATGCTTGATGTTTTGGATCGGACGAAACTGACCAACACGTCGTCGGACAAGATCGACGTCATCATGGTGACGTTGAACTCTTCGATCTCAAACTCAATGCCAATGGATACTGCGTTGAATGCCTAAGTGGCGCGCACATATCACTTTGGCCGCTGGCCTGATTGCACTGTTCTGCGGCGCTGGGGCATCTATGTCCCACGCCCAGACAATGCAGGGCTATACCGCGCTGCGCGAACAGGTTGCGGATATTCATGCGGACCTGAAAGAACAAGTGCCGCATATTCGGCAGCCATCAGAACTGTCCGATGCCACCCACGCGCTTAGCACGGCGCAAACCGCTCGCGGGTCACAAGTAGCCCAAGAATTGCCGCCCATGCCGGACGGCGAATTCGAACTAATGGACCTTCGCCTTGCGCTGGTTCAGCTATCATTTGCGGTTGGCAGCAACGATCAAATCACTGTCGTACGCGCCCAAGCAGCCCAACAGCCTCGCGTGATCGGCGTGCAAAACGGCACTGTTGATTTCACACAAATGCGCGAATGGGTTGCGACGCAATCCAGCCCCGAAACACTGATGACGGGCGACACTTTGCGGGTGCCGATTGTCGTGCTGCAAAACGCGCGGCTTCGCATTCAACCCGGCGACATCTTACACCTCAGCCGCGCCGACGGAGCATTCATTGCCAACCTTGGGTCAATGATCATCGACGGCGCTGACATCTCAGCGACCGCCGCGCCAAACGCCGGTGCGTCTGACTTTGTACCTTTTGTGACCACCGCTGGCACAGGGATGGTGCAGATATCAAACAGCCTGTTCGAAGGCTTGGGCTTTGGCGATACCGCCGCCTTTTCCGGTGTGTCTGTGATTAACCGCGGGCTTTATGCGCCTATTGGCGACTCGTTCATGGTGCAAAGCGTGCTGCGCGACATCGGAAAAGTCACCTTTGACGGCACCGACGCCGCAATTATCAAAGGCAACATATTCGCAGGCGAAGACGCCGGCACCGTTGAACTACGGCACACACAAAACGCGCGCGTAATCGCCAATATTTTCGCCGATAGCGCAAATGGCAGCGCATTACGGATCACCGACGGTTCCACGGGGACAACACTAACCCGCAACGTCGTTCTTAGCAGCGCCAGCAACGGCATCACCGTCAACCACGGCAGCAGCAACACAATCATTTCAGACAATATCGTCTGGAAAAGCACAGGCGGCGGTATTTCGATCACTGGTTCTGACTGCGTTTATCTGGCGAATAACATCGCCATTGATAACCGCCGCAAAGGTATTGAACTGCGCACCAGCCAAAGCTCTGAGGTGGTCGCGAACCATCTGCTGGGTAATCAAAGCTCTGGTCTGTTTGTCGGCGACCAACCAATCGGTAGCCATACCACGATCAGCGACAACATCTTTGTCGGTAACCGGATCGGGCTTTCGTCGGCCTCTGCACACCGGCTGACGCTTCAGGGGAACAATTTCCTGAACCAGTTCCCGCGCTTTCTGGACGGTGACCTTGCCTCGCAAAGCCACAAGATCGTTGCCGACCTGCGCGGCGAACAAGACATCGACCTGACAGCGGGCGGGATCCGGTCTTTCGCCACTGCCCCCGTCACCTGCACATATAAATTGGATAGCTGAGCAATGGTATTCTCGTCAGAATCATTCCTGTTCCTGTTCTTGCCAGTGTTTTTGTTGGTCTATTACGCCACGCCTGAGCGGTTGAAATCTTATGCGATCCTCGCGGGTTCCTATGTGTTTTACGCGTGGTGGCGTGTCGATTTTCTAGGGCTCTTATTCCTGACGACGGCCTTTGCCTATGTGATCGGCCAGAAGGTCGCCAAACACCGCGGCACGTCACTGGGCCGGACCTATCTGATTATTGGCGTTGTGGGCTGTTTGGGTGTTCTGGGGATTTTCAAATACCTGAATTTCTTTGTCGACAGCTTTGCCGCGCTTGTTGGTACTGATGCCGCGGGTCTGGGGATTCACTGGCGTTTGATCCTGCCAATCGGGATATCGTTTTATGTATTTCAGGCCCTTAGCTATCTGATCGACGTGCATCGTGGCGACGCCACAGCCGACGCGCCCTTCATCGACTTTGCGGCCTTTATCGCGCTCTTCCCGCAGCTGATCGCTGGCCCAATCCTGCGCTACAAAGACCTAGAGGATCAGTTCCGCGAACGCACTCATTCGGTTGAGATGTTCAGCGATGGCTTTGCGCGGTTCATCATCGGGCTTGGTAAAAAGGTGATCTTGGCCGACGCTGTCGCGCCGCTGGCTGATCTGGCCTTTGCGACTGACAACCCCGGTATGGCGCTCGCTTGGGCGGGGGCGGCTGCTTATATGCTTCAGCTTTACTTCGACTTTTCTGGCTACAGCGATATGGCGATTGGGCTGGGCAAGATGATGGGGTTCAATTTCCTCGAAAACTTCCGGTTTCCATACATCAGCAAATCAATCACTGAATTCTGGCGGCGCTGGCATATCTCTCTGTCGAACTGGCTGCGCGATTATCTTTACATCTCGCTTGGCGGCAACCGCAAAGGACCGACCCGCACCTATGTGAACCTGATGATGGTCATGGTTTTAGGTGGGCTATGGCACGGCGCGAACTGGACCTTTGTTCTGTGGGGCTTCTGGCACGGCGGTCTGCTGGCAACCGAACGCTTTGTCGGCTGGGATCGGAATGCCAAAAACCACTGGTTCGCCCTGCCCCTGACGCTACTCTTTGTGTTGATCGGTTGGGTCATGTTTCGCGCGGCCTATGTCGGCGAAGCGTTCGAAATTTACGGCGGCATGATCGGACTGAACGGCGTGATCGGTGATCCTACCGTCTGGCTGTCTGTAACCCGCGAAAGCCTTGTCCTGACTGCGCTCGCTGTAATCGTCGTCTTTGCCGAACCCCGCATTTCGGCAGCAATAGAAGTCAACGGCACAGGCATGACCCAGATCCACCCCGATGGAACTGCGGTCGCCAACCCAACCGTGCAGGTTCTAAACACGCTCGCCATTTTGCTCATCGGCACTGTGACGATCCTCAAGCTGGCCGAGCAAAGCTTTTCACCCTTCTTGTACTTCCAATTCTGACCAGAGGACCGTGATGTATTTTCAAACTGCGACAAAACTAGCGGCCCCCGTAGCATTCTTTGGCTACGCCGCATTCGCGAATATCGCCCTGTTTCAGGCCGACGTCGAAGCTCTGCACCTTGGCGGCTTTGTCAAAGGTGGATTCACCCAAGAGGTCGACACGCTGTACCGCGCAAACCTACCCCATCGCGATGTCGCTGTGGGCTGGGTCGGTGCCGCCCGCTATGTCCTGCTAAACGAAGGCCGCAAAGGCGTGATCGCTGGTGAAAAAGGTTGGCTGTTCAGTTCCGAGGAATTCCGCACGCAAGACCCCGATCAGATTGGCCTGAGCGATACTTTGGATTGGATGGTAACTGTCCAAGACCAGCTGGCCGCGATGGGAACCGAATTGGTTGTCGTGCCGCTTCCGGCCAAGCTTGAGATCGCGCAAATCCATGGCGGCGACGCGGAACAAGCACAATCAATTGCGGGCACCTATGACCTGTTTCTGGCAGAACTGGCCGCGCGCGACATTGCCACTGTCGATACGCGCCCCGCCCTAGTCGCACAAAAAGCCGCGTTCTTTCAAACCGACACGCACTGGACATCGGCGGGCGCGCAAACCGTTGCGCAAACTGTCGCTGCATCTGGCATGGTTGATCACGGCACCGATACGTTCATTCGGACTGACCTCGACCCGATCCACTTTACGGGTGATCTGGTGTCGTTCGTCACCTCCGATGAACTCGCCCCAACGGTCGGGTTAACGATGGAAATGGTCACACCGTACACAGCCGAAACAACTGCTGCGTCAGGTACGGTTGATCTATTCGGCAACGACGGCCCCATCCCGATCACTTTGGTCGGCACCAGCTATTCCGCCAACCCAAACTGGAGCTTCGTCGAAGCCCTGAAATTGGCGCTAAACCATGACGTTCTGAACTATGCCGAAGAAGGCAAAGGGCCAGTCGCGCCAATGCACACCTATCTAGAAACGCTTGATCCGGCTGATGCGCCGCCAGTCGTCATCTGGGAGTTCCCAGTGCGGTATCTTAGCGACCCCGCCCTGATGAATAGCCTTTTGCCAACAAACGAGGGCGACAATGTTTAAGCTCACCACCGCACTGATACTTTGTCTGGCGACCCCTGCTTTTGCACAAAGCAGCGAACCCGTCGAACCTAGCCGGATCACCGTCAAAATGATGCCTGGCATCACATCCTCGGCGCAACTGCCGTCGCAAGAACTGATCAACGCACGCAAAGCGCTGACACAGGGACAAACGATCTATACATCGCAAATGCGCCAAATTGCGGACCTTGGCGATGGGTTTGCCGCGTTCAAATTCGCTGAATGGCTGGCTGCAGCAGAAAACGCGCAGCCGTCGGACATCGCGCATTACTATGGCATGGCGGCGGCGACTGGTCGGCTCGTGGCGTTTAATAGACTGATCGAAACGCTTGATCACATGGATCCGGCAGACTTGCCGCGCGCGCGCAGTAACGTTCTTGAAGGGATCGTGTTCGCCTATGCCCGTGCGGGCAACAGCCGCGCTGTTGATGCGGTCATCCGCTACCAGCTTTCACAGCGTCCGTTTGGGCGGCTCGATACCGAAGTCGAAAGCCTGTTGAAGGAAGCGCATGGCGAAACGGCCGCTGCTATTTCACTGCACCTTGCGCTGACCATTCTGCAAAACCCAGCACACACCGCCGACGATCTGGAACGTGCGCAGACCTATTTAGAAACCGCATCGGCGTCAGAATCCTTAGAAACACAGCTGGTCGCATCCAACCTCGGCCCGATGCTTGAACAGGCGTTCGCCGAACAACCCACACTGCCGTCGGAGGTAATCCAATGATGCCGCGCAAATCCCCTTTTAAACGGTTCATGGCCATCGCCTTTTCCGCCTTGGCGACCACTGCTGCTGCCGATTCCAATTTTGATTGCTACGGACTGGCAACCGATAGTGAACTGCCAACAGTCGAAGGCAAAGACGGGGTCTTTTTCCGGATCAAAACTGACCTACGCATGAACCACCCGTTTTCCGACCAAAGCGTCGAACAGGTGGCCGAGTTGTCGCGTGCGCTTGCCGAAAACGGCACCACGCTGATTTTCGTGCCGATCCCAACCAAAAGCGTGACAATGCCCGACTACCTGCCTGAAGAAGCCGCGCTTTACGGGTTCGATCTGGATATCGCCATCGCCGTTCACCAAGACATCCTTGACCGTCTGAACGCCGCAGGCGTCACCACCGTCGATGCCCGCGAGGCCATGCGCGAAACCACAGACGGCGACCTGCCGTTCTTTAAGGCCGATTTCCACTGGTCCGCAGCCGGCGCACGCGAAACGGCGCAGGCGATTGCCGATACAATCCAAGGCTTCCCAACCTACGAAGAACTGGACCCAACACAGTTTGAAACGACACCTCTGGTAGTCGGGATCGCGTTTTCGGGGATGCGCCGCGAACTGCAAGAACATTGCATGGATACGCTGCCAGAAGCCGAAACAATGACCTATGAAACCACCCAGACCGAGGCGCTTGACCTAGGCGAAGGCGGGCTGGATTTGTTTGGCGACGAAGAAATCACAACGCAGGTTGCCCTACTAGGCACGTCGTTCTCTGACAGCCCGATCAACAACTTTCCGGGTTTTCTGGCGGAATACACCCAGCTCGAGGTCGTGAACTACGCGCTAACCGGCGGGAACCAGTTTGGCGCGATGACGTCTTACCTGACATCGACCGAATTTCAGGAAACGCGACCGCGTTTTTTGGTCTGGGAAAACCCGATCTACACCAACCTTGCACAATATGGCGATCAGCCGATGCGCGAATTGATCGCCGCTGCCGGACAGACCTGTACCGTTCCGCTGGACGCACAGGTCGATGATACGAACTCTGTGATCACTGTTGATCTAACCCCTTACGATTTGGGCCCTGAAGACACGATATTCTTTGATATCCACCAGCTTGCAGGCACCAAAGCAAATTTCCAGTTTCAGTCGCATGAAGGCTTGAAGCGGAACAAAATTATCGAACGAGGCGAGCGTCTAAGCCGGACGGGCCGCTTTTACATGCCGTTGTCGGGACTTTGGGCCGATGGCGCAGCTTCGGTCGATATATCGACGTCGGGCCCTTTTACCACTCAGCCCAGCGTTTTTGCCTGTACCTCCCAAATAAAGGAAGAAATATGAAACGTCCGCTTATAGCCGCAGCCGCGGTGTTCCTTGCTCAGGTTAGCCCCTCTTTGGCCGACGATGGCCTATATCAGGACGTGGCAGACCCTAACTCTAGTTTTGTTCGGGTCGTCGCACCCGGCCAAACAGTCGCTTCGATCAATGGGGAAAGCGTCCGCGACATCGCTTCAGGTGTCTCTGACTATGTGAACGTCATGCCCGGTGAAATCGACGTGGTTTTGCCAAACGGGACTGGCGTCGTCGAAGTCGGCCCAAGCGCCTATTACACAGTGCTGTTCACAGATGACGGGCAAACAGAGGTCATCACAGATGACATTACCAACAGCCCCTCAAAGGCCGATATTTCCGTCTACAACCTGACGGACACTCCAGGCATCGACGTATTTGTTCCACAGGCAAATGCAGTCGCGCTTGAAGGTATCGAAGCCATGCAAGGGCAGTCCATCGCGATCAAAGCGCCGCTGACGCTGGATTTCGAACTGCGCACTGGTGACGAAGTGCTTGCCACGGTTTCACAGGTCGATCTGGTGCGCAACGCTGGTGTCTCTATCGTTCTGTTACAAACAGACGACGGATACTCCGCATTCGCTACGGAAAATTCCTACCTCAAGTGAGGTAGCTAACAGGAGTAACCACATGTTCGGTTTCGTTCATTCGCCAAAACAACACTGGTCAGCGATCCTTTCGGTGCTTGCCCTGTCAGTCGCACCGATTGCGACCATTGCCCAAGAGGCGAGCACAAACGTGCTCGACCTCGAATTCCTTCCGCCCGAGATCACACCGACACGCATCTGTGTCCCGCGTGCACCCGACGCCGACACCATCGCGGCATGGGAAAACTGGGACGGCAATGCGCTCCCTAATATTGAACCATCCTTGATCAAGCGTGATATCAATCGCCTGCAACAAATCGACGCGTCATATTGGCATGAAACGATCGAGCTGATGATCACCCGCCTTGCGGAAACCGACGATGGCTATGCCGGGAACAACGCACTGATGGCGCGCATATCCGCGATGATTGCGGCTGGCAAATTTGAAGAACTGCGCAGCCAGCAATTAGTCACACAGCTGGCCGCCGACGAAGACCTGCTTTCCCCGCGCCTGAAAAACGCGCTGTCGGGTTACTTTCGTGACGGGGTTGGCGTTGACCGCGATATTGATCGTGCCAATGCGCTGCTTGTGGACGCCGGGTATTCCGGCAACGCTGACGCGCTTTTGGCGCTCACCAGACTTGAACTGTCTGGCAAAGGCATCGAAGGCTGGGACGTTGCCCCAGAACTGGCCGTCACAATGGCCTTTGGGTCGTTGGTGGGCGAACTTGATCCGTCAATCTGCGACCGCGTTGCGCGGATCGCCCGCGAATATAACAGCGGTGAAATCGTAAAACACAGTCCGCAATTGGCGCATGACTGGTTCCGTTTTGCTGCCGACCTTGGCGACTCCAACTCTGCATGGAAGATCGTCGAGTACCACATGCTGGCCGAGAACTTTGAAAAAGATAACGACGTTCTTATCCAATACCTGACCCAAGCATCAGACGCGCAGCTGCCCTATGCGCAGATTGCACTGGGGCGTATTTTTGAAACCGGTGCCTTGGTCGAACGCGACCTTGATAGATCCCTGCAACTGTTTCGCGCTGCGGCCAGATCAGGGCTGCGCCCCGGCCTAACCCGCCTTGCGCTGTTCTTGGAAGCACACGGCGACCGATACCCCGGCACATACAATGAACGCATCGCTGCGCTTCACAAGCTTGCCGAATTGGACGACGTCGCCGGCTGGGTTTTTGCCCGCCTCGCAGAGGACGTCTATCAACGCGAAGGTCGCTGGGCTGGCCAAGAACAAGCCGTAGCCTATCTAGAACGCGCTGCCGAACTGGGTGACATGGATGGATCCATCGACCTTGCGCTTGCCTTGGTCGCACAACGTGGCAGCCCACAAGACTTTGAACGCGCCGTCGATTTGCTGTCCTATTCCGTTTCTGCACTGGGCGGCGGTACGCCAGCCAAGCTGCTGCACGGCGTTTTCATGTGCCAAGCCCAAGACAGCCCGCGCATTCAAGAGGCCCAATATTGGTTGGATGTGGAACGGGCGACAGGCACGGCAAACGCGGAAATCAGCGCTCGTGACCTGATCGCGCTTGACCGCAAAGATGACGCGCTCACCATCGCGCTGATCCAGTCTCAGGCGCTTTATGGTCGTGCCAAAGCAATGGCGAGCTATCTCAAATACATCGAAAACGCCCCTGAAACCACGCCTGCGATGCTGGAATTCTGGCGCGACTATTCGAACCAATACACCAGCGTTCTAGAAGCCCTTGCCGATCTGGAATTCGAACTGGCCCAAAACCCGTCGGAGCGGGTCGTTGCCTTTGATCTGCTCCGCAAAGAATACCAGCAATCAGGTGCGCCTGCCGCGCTGGCCCTTGCCCAAGCGATGATCGACTACCAATCCGACGCATCCTTTAGCACCGACGAAGTCCGCGCCCTGCTCGAAGTCCCTGCTTACGAAGGCCAGGGTGCCGCAATGCGCCTGCTGACAGCACTGGACACGGACGAAGAAAGCGGTCGCCGGGTATTCGAACAATTCGCTGATGTCATCGAAGCAAACGGCGACTTTGACGCGCTGGTCTTCGCGATCCCTCATTTGGATGTCGAAAGCCGGATCAACTATCTATCACGCGCTGCTGGTATCATTCCGTGTGACTATAAAAACGTCATGGCCATGTCCCGCCTGTATCTTGAAATCGGCGATACCGAAAAAGCGCTGCATTGGATGGGCATCGCTGAATATCTTCTCGAAGAAAACCCTTGGACCATGGTCGACCTTGCCCGGACAGAGCTGGACATCCTTGGCATGGAAGCCGCACCAAAAGCGATGGACTTGTTTGAACGCGCGGCCGCTTTGGGTGACACCAACGCCCCAAAAGGCATGTTTGATCTGTTGGTGACCACCGACGCCGAAACCTACGATCCAGAACGCGCCGCTGGTATGATTACCCAAGCAATGGATGATCCAGCCCACGCACATCTGACCCGCTTTCTTGGGGTGTACCGCGGTGCCAATGACGACGCCAAAGCCGAGATCGAGTCGCGATTGGATATGCCGCAGGTCTATCTGACCGCTGCCAACTCTGGTGATGTGTTCTCGATGCGGGCTTATGCGCTGCACCTACGCGAAAACGCGGCTAACAATGTGGAACTGGCCACCTCAACCGAATGGCTCGAACGCGCTGCCGAAGGTGGCGATACGACAGCAATGGCTGAATTCGGCTACGCTCTTGCCTTTGGGATCGGAACAGAAGCCAACCTCGAAAGCGCGGTATCGTGGCTCGAACGCGCAGCCGCGAACGGGTCTGAAAAAGCAGCGACTATCACTGCACTGCTCAATATTAGCGAGGACACGTAATGCGTAGATATGTTGCACTGATGGGGGCCAGCGTTCTGATGTCCATAGCAAGCCCCGCAATCGCCCAAGACGAAACCTGCGCACCCGCGCCCGAACCGGTCATTACGCTGGGCTTTGGTAGCCGCTACACCGACGACAGTAAATCACGCTCTGAGATCGACAAAGAAAGCAATGATGCGGTGAACGCGGCGCTTGGGCCGATCGACGATTTCTTGCGCGATCTGACCCGGATAGCCAACAACGTCACCCGTGGTGACGACGACCAAATCGCCCAAGCCGATTGCGTCGTCGCGCAAATGGCGACATGGGCGGACGCTGACGCCTTTTCTGACCTTGAAACCATCACCGCCAATTTCTCAATCGGGTCGCGGCTAGCAGCCTTTGCCTTGGCTTATCGGCAGGTCGCACCCTTTGCGGCAGACACAAAGGCACGCCAATCCATCGAAGACTGGCTTGGCCGTCGCACAGATGAACAAATGACGTTCTGGGAAGAGGACGCAACGTCAGGCGCCAAGACAGGCAACCTTCGGGCATGGTCCACCCTTGGGATCAACCTTGTTGGGCAGATCCGGAATGATCCCGTTGCGCTACGTTGGTCTGCGTGGTCAGCCACGTTCCTACAATGTCAGGCGCTAGAAGACGGCAGCCTTCCCCAAGAAATGCGGCGCGGAAAATACGCGCTGCACTATCAACTGCATGCAGTTGCACCACTGGTTGTGACGACGCTTTTGCTTGAACAGCAAGGGCTGTCGATCAAAGGGGTCTGCGACAATGCATTAGACCGGATCGTCGCCTTCACACTCGCTGATCTTGAAACGGGCGAAGCCAGCGCCGCCTATTCCGGCGAAACGCAAACGCTGTTTGATGGAACCGAGGAACTGCAAAGCTTCCAAATGGCATGGCTCGAGGCATATTTGGCGCTTTCTCCAAACGCTGAACTTGATGCCTATGCTGACACTTTCCGACCTTTGGGAAACAGCAAATTGGGTGGGGATCAAGCATTGCTCTGGGCAAATGATGGGTTCGGCGCGGGCTCTGATGGGTAACTAAAGGCTAGGTTGGCGCTCCGTTGACGTTTTTGCTGCAATGCGGCACAATATCCTTGCTCAGCTGTCGCCAGGCCATCCCTTAATCATTTGTTCATAACACGTATCGTCGCGTTGCGCCGCGGCCGTTGTGAACCCCGTTCCAGCGAGTCCGCAATGACATTTATGCCCCGTATGACTGCCGAGACGCATGCGATCCGCACCGTGCGTCCCTTGTCGTGGCGTCGTTGGCCGGGTGTTATCGCAGACGTCTGGCACGTTCATGGCGATGCAGGTGGCGGCGGTTTCTACCGCTCGCCCGATCCGCGATTGGTCGTGTTTTTGGGGGACGGTGCCAACGATCTGCGCATTCGCACGGATGAAACCGCACCATGGACCCATGATGTTGGCGTCTTTTACGTCCCCGCTGGCGTCCCATTGTGGAGCGAGCTGGACCGCGAAGGCCCCTATGCCCATCTTGATCTGCATCTAGATGCTGGCCCACTCGCACAGCGCATGCAAACATTGGTCGCCCCGTCCGCGCTCACACAGCCACGGCTTTTGAAAAGCACCGACCGCATAAACGCGCTCGCCAGTATGATCGCCGAAGAAGTGATGACGCCATCGCGCCCCGATCTTATGATTGACGGCTTGTTTTCTGCGCTCATGACCGAGGTACTCGAACTGCCCGCGCCGCAGCCAGAGGCCGAGCGCGGTGGCCTCTCACCCCATACACTGACCAAACTGGAAAATTACGCGCGGCAAAGTCTGGATCGGCGTATCACGGTCGCCGAACTGGCCGATGTCGCCAACCTGTCCGAAAGCTGGCTAACGCGTGCATTCCGTCAAAGCCTTGGCACGACCCCGCAAAGATGGCTGACATCTCTGCGCCTTGCCACGGCCCAAGACCTGATGGCTAACTTGTCACTCCCCTTGGCCGAAGTCGCAGCCGAGGCTGGATTCGCCGATCAGGCCCACCTCACACGTGTTTTCCGAACCCATCACGGTCAGACGCCGGGTGACTGGAGAAAACGTCGTTTTGTCCCGAATCCGACAAATCACGACAGTTTGGTTCAAGCCAATCGTTAATTTCCGACTTAAACGGTCGGAAATTAAATTACCTCGGACACGCACATGACCCTTACATCTCGGCTTACCTTGCTGGCCAGCGCCAGCATTTTTGCGCTTTCATCATCAGCGCAAGCTCAATCAACGGCGGATCTTTACGATCTTGGCTCGATCCAACTCGAAGGAGAGATCGATCCATCCGACCCGGTCCCCGGCTACGTTGCCACAAACGCACAGACCGCGACCAAAACAGGCACGCCAATCCTCGAGACACAGCAATCTGTTTCTGTAATCACCGGCGAACAGATCGAAGACCAAGGCGCAACGACACTGGGCGATACGCTCGGCTACACTGCCGGTCTGACAGCACAGCCTTTCGGCACCGACCCACGCTTCGACAGCCCGACCATCCGCGGGTTCAACGGGTCTGACGCGCAGTACCTAAACGGTCTACGCATCATGCGCGACTTTGGTGCGCCTTCGTTTGAGATTTACTCGCTTGAGCGTATTGAAGTCCTGAAAGGACCATCGTCCGTTCTGTACGGTTCAGGCATCCCGGGCGGTGTCGTCAACCAAGTCCAAAAACGTGCGCAGTTCGTTGACTTTGGCGAAGCTGGCGTTGGCGTCGGTGACCCAACCGCGACCGAAGGCTTTGTGGATTGGAACCACAACTACACTGACAATTTTGCCGCACGTTTCACAGCAGTGGCACGCGACAGCGAAGAAGATGTCGAAGAACTGACAAACCAGCGTGGTTATCTGGGCGTGGCAACACGTTGGGACATTTCAGACGCAACGACTTTGCAGTTCCTCGGCTCATACCAGAAAGACTCGCCAATCACTCCGGCTGGCGTTCCTTATGACCTAATCGGCCAGGTTAACGACAAAGACCTGCGTAGCTTCTATGCCGGTGATCCAACAGACGACAACAGCGACCGCGAAACATTGAACCTCGGGTTCGAACTCAGCCACGACTTGAACGAAGATTGGTCGATTGACGTTGGCTACCGCCACCAAAACTTCGATTGGGACTACACTGGTTTCTATGTGAACAACGCAGTTGCAGATGGCGACACAGTTACACGGGGCGGCAACAACCAATTCGAAGACAGCGTCACAGACAACTTAGACGTCCGCCTAAGTGGCACCGTCTGGACTGGGGCTGCTGCACACGATCTGCTGTTTGGTGTCGATGTTCGTCGCTATGATGTTCAAAACCAAACTGATTTCTTATCTGCCGATGACATCAGCTTCTCTGACCCTGATTACAGCGGCGCAAACCTAGGTGCAGCTTGGTACACGGCAACTAACGATCTGGTTCTCGAACAGCTGGGTGTTTATGCCCAAGACGAAATCTCTATCGGTAACTTGCGTGCTTCCCTTGCGTTGCGCCATGACAGTGCCGAGCAGACTGGCACATCTTGGAACAACTTTGGCGGTGAATCTGACGCCAGCCAAAGCGACAAAGCGACAACTGGCCGGGCAGGTCTATCGTATGTGTTCGACAATGGCGTCGCACCCTATGCAAGCTATGCAACATCGTTCGATCCGACAGTTGGCAGCGATATCGATGGTAACGCACTGAAGCCAACTGAAGGCGAGCAGTTTGAACTAGGCGTCAAATGGGAACCAACAACCTTTAACGGCTTCTTCTCTGCTGCGGTTTACGACCTGACACAAAGCAACCTGTCGGCAACTGTTACCGAAGGCGGGATATCAGGCACACGCCAAATCGGCGAAGTCACGTCCAAAGGTCTAGAGCTGGAAGGTTCTGTCGATATGGACAACGGCTGGAACATTCGTGGACAGTACACTTGGAACGAAACTGAGCAGACCAAGGGCGACAACGTCGGTAACGAAATGCCAAACGCACCCGTGCATAACGCCAGCCTGTGGGCCAACTATGGCTTTGGCAACGACAGCGCTCTCGAAGGGCTGCGCGTTGGTGGTGGTGTTCGCTACATCGGCACACGTTTCGGTGACACAGCAAACGCATACGAAATGGAAGACGTCACATTGCTTGATCTTCAGACAAGCTATGACGTGACCGAAGACATCGCAGTATCGCTGAACGTCACCAACCTGACTGACGTCGCATATGTCGCCAACTGCGGTTCATTCGGCTGCTACTATGGTGACGGCCGCACCGTTCAGGCGCGTATGTCTTACAAGTGGTAAACGCTTCTAACATCTTTGGGCGCCGCGCATTTATGTGCGGCGCTCTTGCGTCTGTCGCGCTTCCTGCGCGGGCGGACACCCCTCGGATTGCGGCCATTGATTGGGCCATGCTTGAAACTGCTATGGCGCTTGGCATTGTTCCCGTCGCTGCCTGCGAACTGATCCGATTTCGCGCAGATGCCGTGACCCCCGACCTTCCGCAATCGGTTGTTGATCTGGGACTACGCAGCGCACCGAATTTCGAACTTTTGCAATTAACGCGCCCTACCCTGATCCTTTCGTCGCCATGGTACGGCTATATTGAGCCGCGCCTTTCCGCGATTGCGCCTGTGTTCAGCCAGACCTTCTATTTCGCCGACAAAGACCCGTGGCAAAAATCCATCGAGGCATTGCACGGCTTGGCCACGCAGCTTGGTATCCCTGAAACTGCAAATCAGGTTGAAGCCGCTGCACAGGCTGAACTGGCACAAATGCGCGAAACGCTTGCGCCATTTCGTGACCGTCCCGTTTACATCACCCAAATCGGCGACCCTAGGCATTTCCGCGCGTTCGGCGCAGATAGCATGTTTGGCGCCGTCTTATCCCTATTGGGTCTAACCAATGCGTGGGATGGCAGCACCGAATATTCTTTTGCCGCGCCGGTCCCGCTTGAACGGCTTGCACCAAAGCCTGACGCCCGCATCATCGCGGTGTCCGGCATTCCTGCCGTCGCCGAACAGGGCCTACGCAATTCTGTGCTTTGGAACCGGCTAGAGCCAGTCGCCCAAGGCCGTTTTGCCACAATCGGCAACATCAACCCATTTGGCGGGCTTCCCGCTGGGCTGCGGTTCGCCCGGCTGTTGACCAACGCCTTAACCCAAGGGCACGCCGGATGAAGATCGCTATACTGCCACTTTCGTTTCTTCTTGCGGTTGGGCTTTGGCTCGCTGCGGCGCAGCCTTGGGTAACGGGTGGGTGGCCGCTGCCGCCATTTGACGCCACGCAACTTAGCTTTGACCACATCCTACTGGCCTATGGTCACATGCCGCGCGGGATTATCGCATTGCTTGTCGGCGCATTGCTGGGGCTATCGGGTGCATTACTGCAAATTGTCCTGCGCAACCCTATCGCCGATCCGTCAACGCTGGGCATTTCCGCAGGGGCGCAACTGGCACTGGTCGCAGTAACAGTACTGGCCCCCGAATGGCTGGCGTGGGGGCGTTGGCCAATCGCCATGTTCGGTGCGATGGCAGCGCTGGCTATTGTGATGGGCATCGGGGCGGCACGCGCATTCCACCCTGTGACAATGGTGATCGCCGGCATGCTTGTCGCGTTGTTCGCGTCATCATTTGCGGCGGCATTAACGCTGGCGCAGGGGCAATATCTGTTCTCACTGGTCGTTTGGAATGGCGGATCATTGGTGCAAACCGGCTGGGGACCAACGCTCACATTGATCGCGGCCTTGGTCGTTGGCGGCAACGGCGCAGCGCTTTTGGCACGCCCGCTTAGCGTTTTGGGACTAGCGGCAGAAACGGCGCGGTCGCTTGGGCTGAACGTCGCGTGGGTGCGCGGTTTGGCGGTGCTTTTGGCATGTGGACTGGCGGCAAGCGTATCGGCAACTGTTGGACTAGTCGCCTTTGTCGGGCTTGCAGCCCCCGCAATCGCCCGGGCATTAGGTGCACGCAAACCAGCGCAGGTGCTTTGGATGGCACCCATCGCAGGTGCTCTGCTGCTATCGGTCTGCGATGGGCTTGTTCTGACCATCGCGGGCGCAGGCGGCGAAATGTTCCCAACGGGTGCTGTTACAGGTTTGATCGGCGGGCCCCTATTGCTGTGGCTACTGCCGCGCCTTCGCGCAACACCGCCCCCTGCGCATTCAGACGCATTGCCAAGACGCAAACGCCCTGCCCTGATGCTATGGGCATTGGCCGTCTTTTCAATCGTCTTGCTCGTGATCCTTGTGATGGTCGGTCGCCTGCCTGATGGCTGGGCCTTACTTGACCGCGAAAGCCTTGCCCTGTTCCTACCCAATCGCCTACCGCGTCTGATTGGCGCGGCAAGCGCTGGTGGGCTTCTCGCGCTTTCAGGTGCGATCCTTCAACGGCTTACAGCGAACCCGCTTGCCTCGCCCGAAGTCTTGGGTGTCTCTGGCGGCGCGGCAATGGGATATGCAGGGTTGTTGTTCCTAACGGCGGCACCAACTGCATTGCAGCTTACGCTTGGAGCAACAGTCGGCGGGGCACTGGCGCTGGCATTAATTACCCTATGTGTGTTGGGCCGAAATGCGCGGCCAGAGCGGCTGTTGCTGGCAGGTGTGGCCGTGTCATCGCTTGCGGCATCGGTGCTGTCACTTTTGATGGCCGCAGGCACAATGAAAAGCTTTGCAATTCTCGCTTGGCTGTCTGGGTCCGCATCGGCACTCACAGGTACTGGGGCGGCGGCATTGGCCGGTTTGCTAGTAGGACTAACTATGGCGGCGCTCTTCTTGGGCCGTTGGCTGGCGATCCTCCCACTGGGGCCAGAGGTCGCGCGCGCGCTTGGCATTCCAGTACGATTGGCGACGGTTGCTATGGTCCTACTGGCGGGGTTGGCGACTGGGGCAGCCACAATCCTTGTTGGGCCACTTAGCTTTGTTGGGTTGATGGCACCACATTTGGCGCGGCATCTGGGATTTGCCCGCGCAACTGATCACTTGCTTGGCAGCATGCTTATCGGCGTGTTGCTTATGCTTGCCGCCGATTTCGGCGCACGTATGGCAAGCTTTCCTTATGACCTGCCACTTGGCCTGTTTGCGTCGCTTTTGGGCGCACCCTGGCTGATCTGGCTATTACTGCGGAGACCCGCATGACCACGCTTTATGACATTCAAAACCTGACCTTCACTGTGCCGGGACGCACGTTGCTGGACGATGTGAAACTGTCAGTGCCTGCGGGCAAGGTAACCGGGCTGATCGGGCATAATGGGTCTGGCAAATCGACACTGCTAAAGCTGCTGGCACGACAGATCACGCCCACATCCGGCACCATCGCCTTTCACGGTCAATCACTGCCCGACTGGAATGCACGCAAACTGGCACGGCGACTTGCTTATCTGCCGCAACACCTGCCCCCAGCCGAAGGGCTGCTGGTACGCGAACTCGCGGCACTCGGGCGGTATCCATGGCACGGGCCACTTGGCCGACCCGGCCCAGAAGACCAAAACGCCATCGATGCAGCTGTCACCGCCTGCGGGTTGGATGGGCTATTTGATCGACGCGTTGATACGCTCTCGGGGGGCGAGGCACAGCGCGCATGGCTTGCCATGCTGATCGCACAAGAGGCCGATTGCCTGCTCCTGGATGAACCGATCTCGGCGCTGGATATCGTGCATCAGGTCGAGGTGCTGAATCTCGTGCATAAACTAAGCCGCGACAGCGGGCGCAGCATCATCGTCGTGTTACACGATCTTAATATGGCAGCACGGTTCTGCGATCACATCGTCGCACTACGCGGCGGGACAGTCGCCATGCAAGGGACCCCGACTGACCTCATGAACCCAACCGAACTGCAATCCATCTATGGTGCTAACATGGAGGTGCTTTCCCGCGCCGACGGCACCCCAATCGCACACCCCAACTAACCCCGAAGGTCACGCAGCCACATGCTCCGCAAATTCTTCGCCTACTACCGGCCACACAAGAAACTTCTGTGGCTGGATCTTTCCTGTGCCATCCTGTCAGGTCTTCTAGAACTGGTGTTTCCGCTCGCCATTGCGGCGTTTATCGACCAACTGCTTCCGGCGGGTGATTGGGCCATGACGGTATTGGCCGCCTTTGGGTTGGTTGCCGTCTATCTGGTGAATACTGGGCTGATGGCAGTGGTGATCTATTGGGGCCATACGCTTGGGATCAACATCGAAACAGAAATGCGCGCCCGCGCCTTTGCGCATATCACCCGGCTTAGCTGGACATGGTTTGACCGCAACGAAACAGGCAAACTGGTATCACGTGTCACCCGCGATCTCGAAGAAATCGGCGAAGTCGCCCACCACGGCCCCGAAGATGTGCTGATCGCGCTGATGACGTTCATCGGGGCATTCGCACTGATGCTGTACCTGCATCCGCCACTTGCGTTTATCACGCTCACGATTGTTCCGGTGATGGTCTGGCTTCTTGCCGTCTATGGCGGACGCATGACACGCACATGGCAGGCCATCTATGGCCGGGTCGGCGCGTTCAACGTCAGGCTCGAAGAAAGCATCGGCGGCATCCGTGTTGTCCAAGCCTTTACCAACGAAAACCATGAACGCGACCTGTTCGACAGCGACAACCAGCGCTACCGCAAAACGAAGCTAGAGGCATACCGGATCATCGCCGCCCTCACCGCACTGCACTATATGGGGCTGCGCGCGGTGCAAGTCGTCGTGATGGTCGCTGGCGCTGGCTACGTGTTTCAGGGCGGGTTGTCTGCCGGGGGGTATGTCGCATTCTTGTTGCTGGTTGGCGTGTTTTTCCGCCCGCTGGAAAAGATCGCCGCCGTGGTCGAAACCTACCCACGCGGGATCGCCGGGTTCCGCAGCTATTTGGACCTGCTTTCGCAAAAACCCGACATTACCGACGCAGCAGACGCAACGCCCGCCCCTGCCCTTCGCGGCGAAATCACATTCGACAATGTGCAGCTCAGCTATGACGGCGCTCGCGGTGTGCTGCATGGCATTTCACTAGATGTGAAGCCCGGCGAAACCGTCGCCTTTGTTGGGCCATCGGGGGCCGGGAAAACCTCTCTCATGGCGTTGATCCCACGTTTTTACGACCCAACCGGCGGCGAAATCCGGATCGACGGGGTTCCGCTTCAGAAAATGACGCTAGATTCCCTGCGCAAACAGGTCGGGCTCGTGTCCCAAGACGTGTTTCTGTTCGGCGGCACATTGCGCGATAACATTGCATATGGACGGCTAGACGCAACCGACGCAGAAATCCGTGAGGCCGTGAAACAAGCCCGGCTTGAACCGCTAATCGAAACACTACCCGAAGGGTTGGACACCATCGTCGGCGAACGCGGAGTGATGCTGTCTGGCGGACAACGCCAGCGGGTTGCAATCGCGCGCGTCTTCCTACGCAATCCACCCGTGCTGTTGCTGGACGAAGCCACCTCAGCGCTCGACCGCAGCACGGAACGCGAAGTACAGGCCGAACTCGCACGGCTTGCCGTCGGACGAACAACGCTCATCATCGCACACCGGCTAGACACAATCCGCCACGCCGATAGGATTGTGGTGATCGACGCTGGCAAAATCGTGGAAATAGGGACCCACGACGAACTCGTCGCACGACAGGCCGCCTATTTCGCTATGCTGGGGTAACGCCCAGCAAACCAAGCATGCACATCGTCCGGCGTAATCGTGCACAGTCAAAAGTTTAGCGCATAGGTGGTTATCAACGACCGCTTGCGTTTGCAGAACTATGCAACCAGTTGATGTCTGCTTTTATGCCCTGCCACGTCACTAACGCGGTCAGCCCGCTCGCTAAAAGGCATAGTACGAGTATGAGAAGCGTCTGTACGGCGTCTGGAAAATCCAACGGCAGTATGATGAATGACCCCAACCAACCGATCACTAGCCCCACGAACGACGGGAGGACTAGCGGCATCGCGACGGATCGGATGCTCAGTGGCACACAGCGGTTCATGTAGCTCCAGTACCGCGGCAGGTAGGCAACAGCGAATAGGCTACGCACCAAAACCGCAATTTCTAACCCCAAAGGCAAAGCCGCGAGAAAGATCGCAACGCCTAGGAAACACCGCTCAATGGCCATTCGTAGCCGCAGGTCAGTTCTGTCGGCAACCATGAAGACGCGAGCGCCAAGTGACGTGATCATATCGACAAGAAATCCGGGCGCGGCGAGTCCAAATATAATCGCGATCCCACCCCAAGGTTCAGAAAGCAGCCAAGTGAAGACCGGTCGCCCATTGAAAGCCAACACGAGAATGCCCGGAAACATGAACGTCGCAAGCAACCGCGTGGCCGCAATATAAGATCGGCCAACATCCGCCCCACCAGCGCCATCACGCCATTGTCGTGACATCGAGACCATGGCGACTTGGGACAGTGGACCGGTAATACCAAGGCGCGGAAACCGGGATACGCGCTCGGCCATTGACCATAACGAAACGGCAAGTGTCCCGAATACCTGGTTAAAGGCGATGACTGGTGCCTGATTTTGCAGGACCATCACACCCGAAAACAGCAGTGTATTCGTGCCAAATTTCAGATGAGGCCGCAGCAATGATCGGCGAAAGACAAGCCGTGGCCGAAACGATGATAGCCAAAACACACCTAACATTCGTATCCCAACCAAAAGCACCTGCTGAATCACAAGTGACCAATAGCCGTAGCCAAGAAACGCCATACCAACCGCCACGCCAACGCTTGTTATACCAGAAAAACCGATGACGCCTGACATGACATCAAAGCGGAACGACCGCTCAATCTCGGCCTGATGCACGGAAATAAGCGACTGCATCATGGGGACCGAGGCCAGAACAATTATGACAGCGACCAGTTCTGGTTGGTTCATGGCATTGGCGTAAAACGGTGCGATGGCCGCGACGACAAGACCAAGGAAAACGCCCAAGGCGGCGAGAAACCAAAAGACGGTGCTCCATTCGGTTTCGTCGTAACGCTGCGTCCGGATAAGCGAGCGGCCAAAACCCGCGTCGCTAAAGGTATTTGCGAAAACCGGAACCACCATTCCAAGGCTCACAATGGCAAAGTCTTCAATCGTTAAAAGGCGGGCAAGGATTGGCAGGCTGAGGAACTGCAAAAACATCATGATTGCGCGCGCGCCCATTAATTGGCTGACGCTCGCAAAGAAGTTGTCAGTGGAAGGGCGTGCCCGTGTCAGACGCACGATTGGACCTCAGGATAAAAACAATCGGCAGGCTTTCGCTGCTTTGTCGCCAATGATCGGCAAAAAGCCGCCGAAATGTCGTATTTGCGCCCCAATAACGACCGGGCAACATGATCAATATAAAAAATGACTGCTAACAGCACATATGCGCGTGATAAACACTCCGACATGCAATTACAGCGTGTAGTTCTCATCATATGCCTTACCGTCCTAGCTGCGGGCGTGCTGAGCATGAGCATTGGCGGCAACCTATTCGTATGGGTCTGCGGTGGCTGGTTGCTAAGTGGACCGCTCGTTCTGATCGATGCTCAACTTTCCACGCGACGGAATAACACATCCCGCCGCGCGCAGCCACATTTTGGTTCTGAACCGACAGGCTTAGTAGGCACCGCTGGCGTTAAGTTTGAGAAACTTGCGAGCAGTCAGCAAGACAATCACGACATCCTTAACTAACGTTCCATTGCGGACATAGTCCGCATCAAGACGCACACGTTCGCTGTAAGTGCTGTCAGAGCGCTGTGCAGATTGCCATGGTCCTGTCAGACCCGGACGCACCGACAAATACGCATGCCGATATCTGCCGTAGTACTCTAGCTCGTCCTCCACGACAGGGCGTGGCCCGACGATGCTCATATCACCAAGGATAACGTTAAAGACCTGCGGCAGCTCATCCAAGCTGGACTTCCGAAGAAGATGACCAATGCCAGGAATGATACGTGGGTCTTCACGCAGCTTGCGCGTATCGTTCCATTCCGCACGCAATTCAGGGTTGTCTTTTAGAAGTGCATCCAGACGTTGGTCTGCATTCATCGCCATCGTTCTGAATTTGTAGCAACGGAATTCCTCGCCTCCTTTACCGACACGAGTATGACCATAGAACACTGGACCGCCGTCCATAAACTTTAGTAGCAAAGCAATGGTGAGCATGACAGGCGTGAACAGAACGAGCATGATTACAGAGAATACGACATCAAAAATACGTTTGCCGCGAGAAGAGGTCGTCCACGAATTGGGCACGTGTAGAGAATATGACTGATACATATCGATTGAATCCACCTATTTAACAAACAGCGGACCCAAGAACAGAAATTGGAAGGGGAACTCCGCCGTACTTAATTATTTCAATGCCTTTATACTTATCGGAGAAGGGTTGGATGGCAAGGAAATATTAATCATTTGCTGCCCTATGCATCACAACCTGTGGTTCTTCTGCCTAAAAATCGACCCAAGCGCCAAATAAGTTAGCGAGCCGCGATACCTTCCGTTGGGTAATCAACAAATTCCAATCACTAACAAAAGATCATTGTTGCTTTCAAAAATTAGTCAACAATGACCACTATGCTTATGAAATGTTTCGCAAATATGACAGTCCAAATTATTTGCGTGAAATTAAGTGAGTCGTTTTCGGCATTGGATCTTCACCATATATTTCGATATCGAAATCCTTCAAAACGCGGCACATGCGTTCGATTTGACGATCAGAAAACTTTGTCCGCCACTTGCTAACCTGGTCTTCTGGATTCTCCAAAAGGCTCTGCTCTTGGGTCATTCGACTGGCTTTTTGGACCTGTGCAAGGGCATTTTCAGGAACCGATTCTCCCCAACCAGCAAAGAGCCTTTCGATCTCTTGCTCCGGAAATAGCGATAAGGTTTCGTAGTACATCCGCGTCACGCGGGCTTCGGTCACCTCGTCTTCAAGGGCTGCTTTTTGCGTCCGACACCACATCCCGACGATCTTTTCTTCGGGGGTTTCCAAACCACGAATATAGGCCGCGCTTTCGGCCAAATCTGACGCATATCTACCGCGATCCAAGTCCGCGCTCATGCCCGAGGTATCAAAATTTCCCATCTTGATTTGCGAGGCCGTGATGGCAAATGGGTGACGCAGAAAGTGGATAGGCCGCCTGTTGAACGTGACCCTGCGTACCATCCAGGGTAGAAAACCATTCGCGCGGCAGCATTTTACAATCAGTCGCTCTGCCTTGATGAAATCAGCGACCGGACTCGCCCAGCCTGTCCATTCATTAATCAAACCACCCGACAGAATTTTGCGTAGAAGCCTTTCCGCCTCGGGCCAGTCGGCCTCTGGCGGGATGTACTGGCGCCACGCAAAGCCGATGTCACGGATTTGCGGCACATGATCACGGTGAAATGGCTCCCAAATGACAGCACTTGGCGTCGACGCGCTTAGCACCTCGCTCAGCCAGGTGGAACCACTGCGCGGATCACATGACAGCACAATCGCGTTTTCGGCCTTGTGCTGGCGTACCTGCAAAATCGCCGCAACGGCAGCTGATCTAATACGTTGTTTCATAGGCTTAGCGAAATCCTCATGTGTTCATCGCCCGGTAACCAAGTCCCGCAAGAAGACGCGCGCGCAAGGCAAGCGTCTTATCTTGGCTACGACGGGCGGTGCCCCCCTGCCCTTGTTGCCTTGGGTCAGCGCTGCCATCAAACACGCTTTCTAGGGCGTCGGGCATCGCATCCAATGCTGTGATTAGATTCCGCGTACGCACCATTTGCGGGGATGTCGTGGGGTCTGCTTGCGTCGGACGTTGCAGCACGATTTGACCAGTATCGACCCCCGCATCGATATAGTGAATCGTCACACCACAGGTATCCACACGACCCTCAAGCACTTGCCAAAACTCGGCCTGCGTCCCGCGATAATCGGGCAAGATCGAAGAATGCATATTTAGCGCGCCCATAGGCGCAAGATCAAAGACCGGTTGGCGGAGAATAGGTGCGCCCGTGACCGCAATGATGTCAGGTGCGTGATCCGCCAGCCAAGCAATGCTAGCGGCGTTATTTGGGTTGTCGGTATAGTGTACCGCGATCCCTTGCGGCCACGTCTCAGGCGGTTTGGCCCGTTGTAAAAAGACGCTTTCCGCTTCGCGCGCTAACTTACGCTCTACCCGCAAGACACGGCGTTCTAGCGCCGTCGTTGTCAGTGCTTTTTTGATCCGACGGCGTAATTGTTTAAGCCGAGATTTCTTGCGGTCGATGGCAAGAACGCCAACAAAGCCATCCCCAAATCGTTCCTTTAACGCCGCTGCCATTGCTTTGCCAAATGGCGCTTTGTGACAGATCAATATGATCGCTGGCTGCTTCATTCTGATCCCTTTTGAACGGGCGGAACATGGCGAAAGGTCTCAGTATTCTTAAGAAAATGATCAAGAAACGCGTCGGGCAGTCCAGACCAATGCGGCTCTTGCGGATAGTCCCCAAGCTGCGACCGATGCGCATAAAGCGCCTCTGTCTTGATCCGCAACACTGGCCCGATGGATACCGACCGCATGCGCCAGCTAAACGCTGTGCGCATCATGTCGCGAACCCCAAACAAGAAGCCAAGCGTGTTTGTCTTGCCTTGATGGCGCCAAGAACGAAAATCAAAACTCCAAACCGGATATTCAAACAGATCAACGCTTGGGTCAGACAGGTTTTGCATCGCAAGATGAGCAGCCTGAGCCAGCGCAACATGGTCTGGATGTCCGTCAACTTCTGCACAAACATAAACCTCACGGGGCTGCCTCTGCCGGATGAGCGTCAGAATTACCTCGCTCAGCTCAGCGACTTGGTCCGCTAACTCACTGTCCTTAAAGCCAAGAAAGCGCACACCCTCGGGCGACATGCCAAGTGTTTCACAAGCCGTACGGGTTTCGAGCTCGCGCAATGCGATCAACTGCTTCTTTGTGGTCGTCAGCCAACGCTCATGGCGATGACTAGCCGACCCATCGGTGGCAATTGCGACCGTCACCGGCGTGCCCGCCTGACGCTTTAGCGCAATGATGCCACCGCAACCCAATGTCTCATCATCCGCATGTGGGGCAAGGATCAGCGCGGGCCGGGTCTTAACCGCTTCGGTCATATCTTGGGATTTCGCACGCAGAACCCAACGGAAAATCGTGCAGGCAGATTTCTCTGCCCGGTCCCAAAAGGCTTTGCGCAGCTCTTTAACACCTATCTTGCAGCTTGGTACGTCAGCGGGGATACTCATTCAGTTACTGCCTCGCGCCAAGCTGGGAAAGAAAATACTCGCGCCGCCGCATCATTCCGGCAGTCTTGCGTAGAACCTCGAGCGGCGAAACGACACGTTCCTCTGTTTGGTTATCCGCAGTCTTGCCCGCCATTAGGTCATCGAGTCGGCCAGGAACCGACCCAATACTATGGCGTGCAGAGATGCTGTTTCTGGCACGGTCGGCAAGGCTGCGGGCTGCAGCCGGGTCCGCGCGCAAGCGCCCGATCATCGCGGCGGTTTCATCTGGCAAGCAATACAAAGCAAGATCACCAAATGTCGGCTCTAGCCGTGGATCAAGGATACATACGGCGCCCATCAACATCGCCTCAGCTACTGTACGGCCAAAGCTTTCACTGGAATTGGGGTGAAAATGATAAATGAACACGTCCAACTGATCGAGGAACTGCGCTACTGGTTCGGCATCAAACGGGATCACGGTCCAGCTGGAACGATCGACGCCCATTGCATCCAGTTCAGCGATCGGCGCGCCCATGACCCGAATGCGCGTGTTTGGTAACGATGGCAGGCTCGCCGCAATCTCGGCCGCAGTTTTCGGCCATTTCAACAGATCAGCACGCCCGTGCCGCCCAATCGTAATGTGATCGCCAGTAAAAATTTCGCGCGTGGGTGTCCAAGCGCTGACATCGAATACGTTCGGCCAGTCTTGCGAAGCAAGGCGGATTAGCGGCGCAAAGGACTGTAACTGCTGACGACATATCCCCGACACCGGCGCCCAAATGGGCTTGGCCCCGGTGGCACGATACACACGCCATGACGTTACAATTGGATCATATTGCAGCGAGCCATCGCCCCGGAACGGCAGATGATGCGCCACCATAAACGACTTTTCGACCTGCAACTTAATCGGCTGATCCAACCCATAAAAGAACGTCATCGGATGATGAAGAAACGCCGCACGTGCCTTCACCACGCGGTCAGCGGCATCGTGAATAACATGAAGACGGTTGTCTTCGCGGATCTTGGCAACGGCTTTGCTCCGTGCTTCGGTCACGTCACTAAGATAGGGGCTTTTTACCTCGACCAACCCCACTTCAAGACCCGCATCCAGGAACGCATTGATATCGCTAGCCATCGCCGCGGCTGTCCCCCCGGCAAAACGCGGGTCGATGACACATATCACATCGAACGTCATAACGTGCCATCCCCTTCCATAACCTGCGCTGCCACTTGGCCCGCTTTCATGACGCGATCGAACTCGTGTCTCAACAGGGCCGCACCCGCACTGCTCAGGTGATCATCATCGTAATATAGCGCTTCGCCTTCTTCATAAGTGCGGCAAAGCAGATCATCACATAGGTACTGATAAGGTCGTATCTGCATCGCCCCAGTCTTGGCCGTTATCTCATCCAATCTTTCGATGATTGCATGATTACGCGCCTCAAAATCGGCACGCGGCAGCCCAAAGTCTGCGACGGGCCGCCCCTGCAGCGAAAGTTTAGCTAGTGTTTCTGGCACTTTGTGCCCGATTTCGGGGATAGGATAGACGACCGCAACGTTTATCCCGGCCGCTGTGATACGCGTGACGGTTTCATCAATTTTCGCCATCAACTGTTCAAACCGCTGTCCTTCTTCCCACCGACCCGAGGTAGCGTCTTCAAATATCGTGGGGCCAAAACCTCTTTCGGCAAGCCCGTAATCTAAAAGATAGCCGTCGGCGGCCATCGCGTACCGCGCTACAATAATCACTGTCGTCAGCGACGGGGTGTCCAAAATATAGTCCATCGCGCCGTTGCCATATTCAACGCAGCGCCCTGTCCGCCCGTCGAGACGTTCGACATTTTCCACTGGCAGGCAGCCCGACCGAGACAAATAAGCGACCCGCAGTGATGCCCGATGCGCTGCGGCCTCAACCTCGGGCAGCAACGCAGCGGCATGGCTATCACCCCATATTGCGATGCTCGGATCACCCGCAGAGGCTCCAAAGATACAAGGATCACTGGGTGCCCGCCACCCATCAAACCGCGCTGTGCATTCACGCAATTGCGGATGTCGGTCATCTGTAAATGCAGCTAATCGTACCGCTTCATCCGGCAGACGCCACGGCCAACCCTGCCCCTGAACAATCCCCCAAGGCAACGCAGCAATGGCAAAAATCCCTGCCAGCGAAAGGCCAAATATCCGACCCTGCGAAAACGTGGGCGCAGCATTTTTTACGCGCCCGAATGCCGGAGATTTACGAAACGGCGCCTCGACGTATTTCCAACTGATCCACGCAAGAATGATCGACACAACAACCACAATGACGCAGCCAACAAGCCCCGGCCTGTCAAATGTGATCTGCTGATAGAATACGATAACCGGCCAGTGCCATAGGTAGAGCGAGTATGAAATCAGCCCAATCCCAACAACCGGCGACATCGAAAGGAAGCGATCGCTGATTGTATCACCGTGCCCCCCGCAGGCCAAAAGTAGACCGGCACCCGCAACTGGCAACAACGCAGCATAGCCGGGGAAATTCGTCGTCTCATCAAAGGCGACAACCGCAAACAGAATGCTGGCCAAACCAAAGAGGCTCAGACCTTCGCGCATACGACGGCCAAGGCGAATATCGCTCATGCTCAGCGCGATCAGCGCCCCCAACCCCAGCTCCCAAGCGCGCCAAGGCAGCAGGAAATACGCCATCTCGGGGCGCATCGATGTGGTTCCGGCGCTCAGCGCGAATGAAAGCAATGTCAGTGCCGCAATTACTTTTCTAGGACCCTGACGCATCCATGCCAGCAACATCATGAGCGGTGGAAAGAAGATATAGAACTGCTCTTCAATCGCGAGCGACCAAGTGTGTAGCAATGGCTGACTATAAATGCCGGGGCTAAAATACCCGGTTTCAGACCAGAACAGGATATTTGAAACAAACAAGACAGTCGCGATTGCAGACTTCGCCGCATCTTCGAATTCTGTCGGCATAAAAAAGAAATAGCTCGCCGCTAGCGTCCCCACGATGACAGCAAACAACGCGGGCAATATGCGCCGAGCCCTGCGTTCATAAAAGCGCAAAATCGAAAAATCTCCGGTAGAAATTTCTCGCTGGATGATCGAGGTGATCAAGAAACCCGAGATCACAAAGAATACGTCCACCCCAACATACCCACCCGAAACGCCACTGACATGGGCGTGAAACAAAACGACCGGCAAAACCGCCACCGCCCGTAAACCGTCAATATCGCGCCTATACCCGTTCACAAACGCCACCCCCTACGTTCGAATCAATAGGCAACATACGAGGTGGATGAAAATGTATGCGCTGGCTGGCTTGCACAGCAGTCGTCGAAACGTTGTTAACAAAATGCTGATGAGCATTGAATGGAATAGAGAAATTGCCATTCGGCGAATGGGTATGAACTGCAATAGTTACGCCATTAGCTTCGAATATACCTGACAATAACCGGCTCCTACAGTGCTACTTTCGCAGCAAATAAATTAAAGTAAAAAATCAACTCTATTGAAATTTTACCGCATTTCAGGCGTTCATCAAATAACATTCTAAGACGCGCCCATTCGTAAACTAAAGTGCCAATAAGTACCCTTTTTAAGTCTAATCGTGGCTCACCTGCACAAAACTGAAGCGCCCTATAACGTCATTCACCGCAAAGATTTTCATAATAGGTAAATCTGAGTGTTTCTTGGTTTGGTCGAAATCGTTTCAGCGTTTCCGGGACTTTCAAAACGACACTGTTTTTCTGATAGCACTCAGAGAACTGCTCAGTTTGGCTAAGCTCGACGCCAGTCAAGAACCATTTATCCGCGTCGGCGGCATCGATCCCTTCGGCACCGCCTAGGACGATATAATCCGGCTGCCGCGAAAGTACGTAGGCTCCGTCACCTTTTCCATGGCCAGGCATCGCTTGGCGTCGCGCCAAGACAGGGACATCTTCGCGTAGCGCGATCGTGCGGTCGTTCAGCCCCAGCATGTCGATGTAACGATGCGATGCCCCGAAATACGGCGTTGATCCTGCTGTATTCAGGGCGACCAGTGAGTCTGCGGGCCATGCTTCTTCGATATATTGACCAACGACTGTCCCGTTGAACGCCGCCCAGTCCATCCGGAAAGATCGCGCCTTGAACGTCGCGATAAACAACATGCCCAGCATAATCACGATGACCACCCTGCCCTGTGCCTTTGGCAGCCCCGCTAATGTGACAACGGCTAGCAGCGTCGCAGGTCCAGCTATTGGCAATAGCACACGCGCGGCGGCCATATGGTCGCCTCCGGACCAAGCGACATATAGCGCAAAGCCCATGCAAACGGCCAATAGGGTCCCTCCAATTCGCGTGATCCGTCCCCAGAACAATGCTGCAGCGACCGCCACGGACGCACAACTTATCAACGGCAGATAAAGCAACGATGATTTCACGAAGTAATCGACAACTTTTCCAAGGCGGTGCCCGAGCTCCAAACCAACCTTCGCGTGGAAAGTGTTGGGCACGACATCACCATAATAGGAAATGCGCCACGCCATATGGACCATAAAGATGACGAAAGGGATGCCAGCGATGATCGCTGCCCTACCCAAACGCCTTTGCCAGCTTCCGGATGATGTGAACAGGTATGCGATGGCGGCAACGGCAACCACAATCACCCCGTCAGGGCGCGTGAGGACGGCAAGCGCAAGGGATATTCCGGCGAGGATCAATAATTTCATCTGCCGGGCTTCAGTGTTGGCTGCCATCCCTGCGACCATGTATCCCATACCCCAAGCGATAAACGCCGCTGCAACCGGCGCTTCCAAGCCGCCATATATCCAGACGGCGACAGATACGTTTGCCAGAACAAGGGTTACGGCAAGCGCGTGCAGGTCTTTCCTGTCCGGAAAAACTGCGCGTGCGCCATAGACGACAGCAGCCACCATCAAAGCTATCGCAATTCCGTTGATCACCCTAAGTGCCATGACCGGATCAAAACCAAGGTCGATGAAGGCAGCGGTCATCAAAACGTAAAGAAAGTTGGTGTAACCTTCGACACGATCACCCAAATTCCAGGACAGCTCTCCGCTTTCGACCAAATTGCGCGCGTATTTAAGCGAAATGAACGCATCGTCGTGCAGAAAGAAGCGATTGCGCCATAGATTTATGCCAAATACGGCGATACCAGAGCAAAGGATCAGGGCGGTGAAATACCGCTCTGACCTTGCGCTGACCGTGCTTGAGCGATCGGAATGACCACTGAACATCCGTCTGAGGGCTGGCAGCACGCCGGCTTTTCCATCAGAAGACGAAGACATCAGCTTCAGCCCCTCTTCTAACTTTGGCTACTAAGCCGTCGCCAGTAGGGTAAGTGCCGCAAGTGAGCACTGAAACGTTATTTACCGCCTCAAACGATCTTCGGCATTCGTTTATATATTTACCTGTGGAAAGCATCTTTTGAATATCAATGCCCAAATTATCGCTCTCAAATACGTAGTTCACGGCAGACCTACTCTCCTATTCAATCATTACAAAATGCTCTCTTAAACAATAGAAACGCGCAAACGAGAGCCGCGCCGGAAGGCAAAATTAATTGTACAAATTCGCTGTTCGGATCACGCACCGGTAATACTGGCACACTTGACTCATTAGACTAAGGATGCCGCTACAGCCTGTCAATCTTGCGACATAGGTTAGCGAAGTGCCTGCGTTCTACCTTGGATTATTTGCAACGAATTAGGCCGCTTGCCGTGTCACTATTTTCTTTCTACGGTGGCTATAGAATTTTTTTGATTTTATTTGGTTTTAGGGGCGCGCATGATCCAGCACCCAACGTTTTTTGGCCTAATCGCCCTAATCATGACCGGCATAGTCGCCGCATTGGCATGGCAACTGATTGGCGCACCCGCATTAGTCGGCATCGACGATGCGGCCATTACCCGTACTTACGCCGAAAATATCGCCGGCGGCTATGGCTTCGTTTACAATGCTGGCGGTGAACGCGTCGAAGGCGCAACATCTTTTCTTTGGACCGTTCTGGTAGCCCTGATCTACCTGCTGCCGTTCGATCCAAATATCGCAATTCTCCTCGCCTGTTTCGCGATTACTGTCGCAGCAACAGGGCTTCACCTTGCAATTGCAGCAAGGCTGGCTCAGCTAACCGGGATATCAGCTACAACAAGCGTTGCCGCCGCTGCAGTTTTGCTTATCGGCGTACCCGATTTTTTCGTTTGGTCAGTTTTCTCGATGATGGAGCTAGCGCTTTGGTCAACAGCGCTCGCACTTTTACTGTTTCGTCTTATCGTTCTTTCCGATCCATCAGAACGTTCAATTGGACCTGTCGACCCTTGGCTTCTCATCGCTGCAATAGCCCTTCCTCTAATCAGACCGGAAGGTGTTGCGATGGCTACGGGCCTCATCGTGTTGTCGATGGTTCTGGTCCGCAGGGCAGCCAAACCACTCGCTGTATCGCTTGTGGCAAGCCTTGTTTCCTTTGCTGGGCTGGTCGTGTTTCGGTTGGTCTATTTCGGATTTCCGATGCCAAATACTTATTATGCCAAGGTATCTTCCGACCGTCTGCAGAATGTCGAAGACGGTACGAAATTCTTAGCTAGCTTTTTGCAGGCGCGCCCCTTTGCAGAGGTCGCCGTGTTATTCTGCGTGCTCGGTCTCATGCTCGCTGTTTTGCGCCTGCGTCAAAATTGGGCACCAGCAGTTGTGCTTATCGGCTGCACCGTTCTTGGTGTTCTTGGCACATACGTCGTTTTGGGTGGCGACCACTTCGCGCTTTGGCGTCTCTACCAACCTGTCGTTCCGTTGATGATTGTATTTTTGGCGATCACTGTCCAAGTGATAGGCCAAAACGTAAGTAACATGTTACCGAATAAATTATTCGTGCCACTATCTCTTATTGGCGTCGTGTTTTACTTCGCGTTAAACTGGCTTTTTCTTTTTCAAAGCCGTGCAGATGTAGTCAAGGAATATGACCTCACTGCAAAAGGAATTGAGTTTGGAACGTTCCTCAATTCAGTAAGCCCCCGTCCTCACTTAGGTGTCATTGCAGCTGGCGGTATCGCTCTTGGGTATGACGGCAAAATTTCAGACTTGATGGGCCTAAACTGGGTAAAGATGGCCCACGCAAACACTGTAAAAGAGGGCTTCCGAAATCATGCCAGCTTTGACAAGGAGACTTTCTATCAATTCCCACCCGAAATGATTGCTATGTTCACGCGCGATCAGTGTCAGACAACTGGTTGGATCGAACCTCGGGCAACTTCTGGCCCGCTCAAGGGCCTGCTGACCGAGCAAAGGTTTCAGGACACGTTTCAACCCATCATAATGACCTCTGACAATGGTGAATGTTGGAATGGATTTGCGCAGACAACATGGCTCGGGGTTATTGACGATCCTCGAATCCAGCAACTGTCTTGGGCAAGCCTAACATTGATGTAGAATGGGTAAATGCAGACCATCAGAATTTAAGCTGGAATGCCAAAATACTTGTATGAAATCACGGCGGACTTTGCGCCGATTATCTTTAACTTTTTGAGCACCGAACCGATTGGAGCAACCAATGCCGATGATCGACATCCACAAGGCTGCAGCGCGGACCTATGATGCATGCATCGTCGGATCTGGCCCGGCCGGAACTGCCACCGCTATGGCAATGTCCGAAGCAGGCAAAGCCGTCTTGTTGATTGATGCCGGTGATATGGCGCCGACCCCCGGACCAAGCGCCGAGAGATCTGTACCGCGCGCGCATTCGCCATTGGATGAAACCAATTGCCGCGCCTTTGGTGGTACCTCTTGGCTGTGGGGCGGGCGAATAATGCCCTTATCGGAACCCGAACTTCGTCGTCACGATTGGCCCGTTGATTACGAAACCGTTGCTCGTCATTTTGAAGAAGCGGCGACTCTTCTTGGTGGCTCGTCTATTGATCGTCCTTTCTTGCAACCAGATAAAACAAAGCCATTTGATCTTAATGCGGTCGAGATGCTGGGACCTGACGGACCAGTTTCGGAACGATTTCGTGACCGACTAGAAGCGGCCACCGGCCCTGATATCCTGCTCTCCACTGTCGTCGTTGGTCTGATCCTCGTGTCAGAAGCAACCAACACGCCTTACTGTTCCGGTGTCCGCGTACGTCATGGGTCAGAAAACGCTATCAGAGAACTTAAGGCTGGCGTCACTGTTGTCGCTTCCGGCGGAGTCGAAACAGCGCGGCTGCTACTCGCGGATCGGGCACGACATCCTGAGACGCTTGGGCATTTGCACGCACTCGGTGTCGGATATAGTGGGCACCTGACTGGCAGTGTGTCCCGTATTACGTTTCCCACAAAAACGGATCCACGTGAATATGGCTGGCGGCCGCGCAAAACTGGAGAGTTCGTGCGTCGGGTTTTCCGAAGCACTGCGGTCGGCGTCGCTGAAGAAGCAAATATGTTCTTTTGGGCCAAAAACTGGCCACCAGAAAATGCCATACATGGCTCTGGGATTTTATCCGCCAAGCACCTCGTATCACGGGCACTGGGACGCGGCGGCCCACCCAAAGCCGATGGACCGGGAGTACCCGACCAATTGCGCCCGACGTCGATGATGTCTCATGTGAAAAATATGTTCACTGACGCACCTACGTCTTTGCGTGCTCTGCCAGATCTGTTTCGGGCAACGACAAACCGGTCGCGCCGCAGCCTTGATCATTTAATCCCAAACCGGGCTAACAGTTTTAGGCTATGTTATCATGCTGAACAGGAACGGACCCTCGACAATCGGATCGAACTTGCCGGGCCGGTTTCACATGACGAATTGCCCGATATCCGAATTCACTACAACTATTCGGATCGCGATGTTGATGCAGTTCTGCGTGGTCACGCCCTATTGGAAAAGGAACTAAAAGCATCCGGTCTGGCGGAAATGGTCTATGATAACGGCAAAGACGACCTACGCGATATCGTGCGTCAAAAGGCACGTGATGGGTATCACCAGATCGGCACTGCCCGCATGGGCCGGGACCCCCAAGATAGCGTTGTTGATGGTGATTGCCGGATGCACGGGCTAAACGGTGTATACCTTGCAGGATCAAGCGTCTTCCGCAGCAGTGGCGCGGCTCTGCCAACGCAGACAATTGTCGCGCTTGCACTACGCCTGGCCGATCATCTGTGCGCAGACATGGACGGCGATAGCGAACCAAAGACCAAAGCCGGGGATCAACTGAAATGACGATGACCGCCAGCATGACCAATATGAAAGGGCTAACAGTCCCTGCCCGGCCAATCGAAAAGCTAATGACGGTCATGTGGTTTGTGGTCACTTTCACAGTGTTCCCAAACGATGAGCTGATCCTCTATCCGCTCGCCATGTATTTTTTCTACGCGTTCTTTCGACATGGCCGCGACACACTGCCAATCTTGCTAAAATGCTGGCCGCTGCTTTTGCTGCCAGTTTGGGCCGTGCTGACGTCGCCCTTCGCCGTTGTCCCTACCGTCGCGCTGCGATCAGCGATCCAAATGCTGCTGACATTTCAGGTCTGTATACTTCTGGTCGTCTGGATGCGGCCGCGCGAAATCCTCCTAACCGTACTAGCAGCGACGGGTATCTGCGGTGTGCTAAGCCTGTTCATCACATCCTACCATGACGGAGCGAGGACAGGCATTTTTGCCCATAAAAACATGCTCGGCGCGAAGATGCTGTTGCTGTGGTTGTCGGCACTATGCGTCGCCTTTGACCCTTGGATGCGACTTTGGGTACGCAGCGTCGCGCTTAGTCTAGCGTTGCTAGCTTTCTTCCTCATTTTGGCCAGTCATTCGGCCACAGCACTGGTGCTAGCGGTCCTAATCGCAACGATGATTATCGGCTTTTATTTCTTCGCTGGTCGGGGCGCGCAGACACCTGTGGATCGGGCCGCTATCGGGCTGATTATTCTCGGCGTGCTCGGCATTGCGATCCCATTCGCGCTTTCAGCAACCGCAGAATCTCCGATTGCAATTCTTCTGCAGAAACTGGGGAAAAGCAGCACATTGACTGGGCGCACCGAGCTTTGGGACTATGCAAAGGATGTTATACGTCAACGGCCCGTGATTGGACATGGCTCCGGTGGTTTTTGGCGGTATGAAGAGAACGATCTGGTTAGACAAATCTTTGCAGAATTTCACAAAAGCCCAAACCAAGTTTTCTCGTTCCACAACTCATTCTATGAAGTCGCAGTGCACTTTGGTTGGATTGGCCTCGGCCTTACAACTCTTACACTTGGCTGGGCGCTACTCAGACATTTCCTGCAACTTTTACGAAGAGGCGGGATGCCTTTCGTCTTCTTTTCGACAATTGGCATCATCGAACTGATCAGGGCATTCGTTGAAAGCGAATTAATGCGGCCCTTTGTTCTCGCGCATATGCTGATTTGGATCGGTGCGATATACGTGTCCAAACATCCGCTGGCCGTCAGTAAGCGCTAGAAAAGACCTGACGCGGATCACCTAAAGGCCATCCGCGTCAGGGTAACAAGTGATAAAGAACACCTAGATTGATTTAGATCAGATCATAAAGACCGATGTCGCCAGCAATCCAGCTGATGCTCTCGCCTACGTGCCAAACTTCGCTGTCCTTGGCTGTCTCTTCTTGCAAGAAGACGGATGCAGACCCGCTGTCCAAGTCATCAAGACGAAGCGCCACTGTATCGGGACCGTTGTGACTGGCCACTGACCCCACGAACGCAACGTCATCAAAGTCTGCAGTGAAGTCGATGGTTCCGCCGTTATGGTTCAGGCTGTCGAATACACCGCTCGCAAACACAAACTGGTCTGATTGGCCTTCATCAATCCGAACGACAAACACCGTTTCAGCATCGAAGCTACCAGAGCTTCCCTCTTGGCGTTGAAGTTCGACAGCCACGTCACCGTTGTCCTGAATGTCGGTCCGTACAACGACAGCCTCTTCGTTTTTGTCAGATCCGACCTGAGCGAAGACGACTTCAGAACTACCCAAATCGACCAGAGCTTCTCCAGCGCTGTTTGTTTCGACTCGTGCCGCAGAAATTGTCCGACCGTCTGCAAGAGTGTGCGTACCTTCTGACAATGCCATCCAACTGATTTCTTCAGTTACATGCTTGCCGTCAAGGTAATCCCATTCCTCAATCTGGTACTCAAAACCTTCGTCGGTCACGTTGCGAACACGGGCAAAGCTTTCTTGAATACCATTGTTTGAAACGGGGCCCATTACGACCACTGCATCAGGGATTTCCTTGCTGAAGGTGACACTAATCCATTCCGAACTGCTGTTCTGCTTCGACTCAACCCGGCCCAATTCCATTACCGACGATGGTGATGGATCTTGAGACGCTGGTTGCGCTGCAGCCGGAATTGAGGATTCAACGATCGATGTGCTGTTGCCTAAGTCTTTCTGATCTTCGAAGTCATAGACCGCGACAGGATCAGCATTCTCACCAATGGGCAGTTCGCCAACAAGAACATCGTTAATTTGTTCTTCGTTGTGCGCGCTGTCCCAGATGCGGACCTCGTCAAGCAGACCCACCAAGCCACGGGAGACGAATTGACCGTCGCCGAGCATGTTAACGTTGACCGGTTCGGTCCAGCTCGATTCAGATCTGCCAACCTCTGCACCGTCCTGATAGATACGGACTTCGCCGCCCTCGCGCACGACAGCGTAGTGTGACCATACGCCTTCAACGGATTCTTCGCTTGACGTAGCAATGACTTTGTTCCGATGGCTGACTGTCAGTCGACCGTCCATAAAGTTGACATCAAAGCCATCGCCACCAACGATTGCGTCTGCAAGACTAATGCTCCGACCTTCTTTGAAATTGACCCAAGCAGCAATTGTGAAATCGTTGTTTAGGTTAACCTCAGGAATTTCTACGCCAGTTCTTGTAAGAGACAGAGCCCAATTCACAAGTTCACCAATGTCACCGCCCGTATTCGTAGGCCCTTCAACGACGACTGGTTCTTCAACTGGAGTCTCTGGCTCTTCGACCGGCGCCTCAGGCTGTTCAACTGGAGTTTCTGGCTCTTCGACCGGCACCTCAGGCTGTTCAACCGGGGCTTCTGGCTCTTCGACCGGCACCTCAGGCTGTTCAACCGGGGTTTCTGGCTCTTCGACCGGCACCTCAGGCTGTTCAACTGGAGTTTCTGGCTCTTCGACTGGCATATCAGGCATATGAGGTGTCGAGCCGTTGTCACCAGAGTGGGTCATCGCATAGCTATCAAACACTTTAATCTCATTTGACGGCAAGGAGAATTCAGTGATCTCAAACTGCTCGAGATACGCATCTGTATAGCCCGTTAGTGTGATATCGATACGGTATGCAAAATGCTCGCCAGTAACGCGGTCAGTAATCCAAATAGCAACCGGCATGATCCATCCGCCGCCATCCCGCATCGCACCATGTACCGCCAGCAGTTCTTCGGGCTCTGAATTGCCATTCACGTTTGCAGTCGAGTCAATCCCGTCGTGATCAGACGTCGTTGTGCTTGTCCAACGATTGGACCCCAACTGAAGCGTTCCCGCACTGTCAGTGATCGTACCGGAAATAAAGATCTTGTCATCACCCTTGCCCATTGTCAGGTCAGACGACTTGTCAATCGACAGGATTGGCTTGCTAACGAGATTGACGTTCGCATAGGATTCGAGACGGTTTTCGCCGTAAAGTTCGGCTTCCAGTTTGTTATTAACGTTATCAAACGTCAGACCAATATAGACACCATCGTTGTTCAAACCAGCATCGTAGATTGCTGAGCGGAAGTTTTCGAAATGGGTGTTAACGATGGACGTGCTTTCATGCTTCTCCGGCATGATAATGGCGCGCCCTGCTCCGTCTGCACCGATAAATAGCCCGTCACGGATGACGTATTCGCCCGTATAACTAAAGATGTCGAATACTCGGTTCACTTCCCAAGCGGTCATATCGACCATGTCGCTACGCAAGTCAGTTGTCGTAGATACGCCCTGGCGGTGCCCAGTATCCAAAACAGTTTTAACCGCGATAGCTTCGTTTCCGTGAAAGCCGATGATTGCTGGCTCTTCGTTATTGATCACATTCTTGAACGGTGCAGGGTCAAACTGAAGCGCATCACGATCAGGGTTATCTACACTTGTTGCCGCCGCGCGATACATCCAACCTGTATTGGCATTCGCGGCGATATTGTCCTGCTGAACGATTTGGCGCGCTTGGTTTTCATAGGCAACACCGCTGTGACCAAAATCGGCATCATGTTCATCACGCGCGATAGTGAACTTGCTTCCTGTGCCTGGAACACCAGTCACAAAGTTGCCGATCCACTGGCCAATCTCATCGCCGTCTTCCGATACGATGCCTGCACCATCAATGTCGTGCACAAAGTTGAAATCGACGGCAGCAGCGCTCGAGTGCTGGACGATCCCCCAGCTTGGAGAGCCATGGACAGAGTTACCGTAAAGAACAGCCATATCGCTATCCACAGTTGTCCCTGTTTCGTGCAGGTGCAGCGGATAACGCGAAGCAACGTTGTCTGTATCATTCAGCAAACGCGACTTGTCTGTACGGCCCAATTCAGTGAACTCGGCGAACTGTACTGACACGTCAGCGGTATGCATCATCATAACATGACCGCGGACGCCTTCTGGGTTCTCAGATGAGAATTCAATATTGCGGGTCGAGTTACCAACGTAGATATCGAGGTCATGGCCCTCAGGCGTTGTATGATTATGTGACAGCGCACGATCAAGTTTAACAACAACGTCGCCACCGCTTTCACTGATAGACGTAATCGTGCGGTATTCATCCTGGAACTTACCCAGTGATGTACCCATAACAACGATCGTATCGCCAACGGCCCACCCTTCGGTGCCACCATCCAGCCTAAGCGTCGTCGCGCCAGACAAAGCATTCCCTTCGAGAGTGGTATAAGGGCTCTTCTCATGTCCGTGGATTTCGACGCTGCCTTCAGCAATCAATCCGTGGCCAACCTGCTCTGGGTCAGTTGCTAGATCAATTTTACCATCTGCGAATACCATTTCAGCAGTGACATTCGCTTTGACGGGATCTTCCGCTGTACCAATCGTCAAACGTGACATCGTGCCAGTAAAAACTGTCTCAACGAACATAGATGTGTTCTGATCGGTCGCGAAGTTAAGCTCACCATCCACACGCACGACATCTAAGCGTGCATTTGAGACAGAGTCATACTCGACCTTGATGCCCATTGGGATGTGGACTTTGGCATCTGCGTTTGGGATACGTCCGCCCTTCCATGTGCTTGCATCAGTCCAAGCACCGGATGAAACCGCAACATGGGTCGCATCAGAACCGTCAAAAATGCTATCCGTCATACCGTGCGCCATCGCAGCGCCTTGAGTGTCGTTCATTTCCATTTCAATCTTCCCGATTGGGTTCCATTACGCGGAACCAAAGTTTCTACTACTCGTACTTCTTGCCCGCGGCAGTCTTTGCATCAGCGAGAGCCTTATCTTGGTCTTTCGAGGCGTCTCATCGTGCAGAAGCACAAAGCTAACTATCTATAAGCGATTAGGAGAGCATCTACTCACCTTCAGGTTGTATACCCACATAAGTCTTCCCGAATTGGGGCGGGAATTGTGTCAAAATTGGGCATTGGTAGTTCCAAATTGTGGCAACTGATTTATCCACAGACTTGGATGTTCCCGATAGTGGTGGTCGTGCGTTCCTTCGTTTACGCGTTTACATATAGGCCCGTATCCACGCGTGAGTGGCGTAGGAGCTGGAAACCGGAGCCCATGGTTTTCCGGCAGTGCTTTTACTAATGTGATAACCGCTGAACACCGGGAAAATTGAAGGATTCATCGCACGCCCCAGTTGTGAGCGGATTCCCGTTAATAATCATTCAGAAATTGGCTGATTATCGCTTAGTTTTGACGTGCCCCAACGTAATAAATAGGCACCCAAAGCTGTTTTGAGAGCTTTTTAGACGTCAAAATGAAAGTGACAGACCCCATTCAGCGACAAAGATCACACGATGATCGAATCGTTTCCGAATCAAAGACACCCAAATCCAAGTTTTACGAGGCAGGCCTTTCAACTGTGGCAAAGATAGAAAAACGGCCTTGCAAATATGTCTTATCCGTGATTCCGGCCACATTTAAACCACAAATAATGATCTAATTATTAGATGAAAAAGAACCATATCGGCAGGGCGCCCATATGAATCGGCAGATACGAATCCTCATATGGCGGAAGATTCGGCACAAAATTTCACGAATTGCGGTAGATTCGACGGCTTAAAACCGGCATTAAACGCGCGCTCCACCCAAAGCATTCACCATTGGAAATGCGCTATTTAAATGCATCATTCTGACAGCCCGGAAATGCACAAAACGAATGACACATTTCCCACAGGCTAGACCTTAAGAGCATCCAGAAGTGAGACATTTTCTAGTCTGTCTGTGCCCTTGCTCACTTGACGCACATCTTGTGCTGCGCAGCTCAAGACGCGAGCCGCGGCCGTAGGATTACCTCACTATGCAATAGTATTTCGCAAAACACGCTTAATGTCCCCTTTCGGAACGGCACCAAACTGCACTTAATCTTCGGCACCTCGAATGCGTTTACGGACCGCCTCACCAAGGTGCCCCAAAACTCGCCCAGTCGCGCCGGGGTACCGTATCAGGCTTGTGATCGCACTTAGTGGTTGGCGCGACTTCAATTTGCCCAGCACATCCTCGGTCACAATCAATCGCATCAGGTTTTCCCGCCGTTTTCTTAGCAAGGCACGGGCCACGGATTGCGCTTTCGGGTCCAACCTTGCTGCAACCGCATCGTCTGCCGTAAGCAGGGCACGCATGTGATCATCCTGCGCACGCCGCGACACTGATCCCGCCCGCCGGGTATAGCGATAGCCCGGACTTCCCCTGAAATAGAGCGTTGCCCCAGCAACGAGCGCCTCCAGTATCAGGTGAAAATCCTCGCCGTTGCGCAGGGTTTCATTATAACGAAGACCCGTGCGAGCCAGAAACTCCCGCGAAATGAGCGGTTTTGCATATCCAAAACTCAGCTCTGATCGCTCAAAGGAATTCAGCGCAACCCAATCATCAAGGCCCAAAACCCCAGCAGTCCGCTGATCGGACAGGCAACCTCCAGCCAGTACGTTCCCATCGGGATCCACGGAAACAAAATCATCAATAACAATGTCCGCTTCAGCTTCGACAGCCGCCCGGATCATTTCGGCCAATCGATCGGGTTCAAAGCTGTCGTCAGAATCCAGTATCGCAATCCAGTCGCCCCGCGCACGATCAAGCGCAAGATTACGCACGCCGGCCGGGCCGACATTCACCGGACTGAAAATAGGAATAATGCGGTCGTCGTTTTGGGACAGTTCTGAAAGCACTGAACGGGTAGTGTCGCCTGAGGCGTCATCGACAATAAGCAGTTCCAATTCGACGCCCCCTTGTGCCAACGCGCTGTCGATTGCGCCAACGATGAATGCCTCTGCGTTGTGGGCCGCTATCACAACAGAAACGAAGGGAAGCTGGCTCATTGTCCTACTTGAGCCCGACTTTTACGCTTTGAAGATTTTCGAAAACGCTCAATCATACCGTAGTCCGAAGCATATCGCGCCTTAAGGCGACCTTTTAGATCTGCAGGTAGAAAGCTTTCATTGTCGGGCATGAATCCTTGCTCTTCGAAAACCTGACGGACCTGAGCCAACGGCAGCTCCGACGCCCCTGCAACATGTCTCAGCTCAATATCAGACGTCCGATTGACGGGACGCTGAAAATACCTATCTGCAATCTCGGGGCCTAGGACTTCGGTCATACCCTCATGCAATTTCTTGACCGGAATGACATCAGTATAGACCGCACGCCTCAGATGCACCGACTGAGGCTGAACATGTCGGTCAACTTGATGAAAATCGCGCTGCAGATAGCGTTCTACAAAATAGCGGAATGTAATTTCATCCGCCCGTCGTCCCTCCAGCCTTTCAAAGTTCCGGTGGATATCGACGGCGCCATTGACGGCAATGAACTTGTTACGGAACATCGACATGATGCGCTGCACCGGATCTCGATAAACAAGCACAAGCCGGTCGCATTGGGCCAAATCACTTTCGGTCATAAGGTGATGTCGACGCATAAAATCAATTGGTCGTTCATCCGCCCGACGCTCATACTTCGCGGGTGCTAGATCAAGAAACATTCGCTTGAAGCTCGAACAGGCATTCTTGCGGATGTAGCAATACCCCAATCTCTGATCGCCAACATTAATTGCAAAGTGTTGACGCCCCTGCCCTCGATAATCATCAAACCGCTTTTGCAGCCCTGATAATCCTACTTTGTTGATGAGCGTGCGATTATCAAACATGTGGGCTCAACCTCACAGTCTGCTTAGCAACCTCTTTCATGTTGGTTGATCCTTGCCATAAATCTCGTGCGAACGTCCTCCCAAGAACTGAAAAGCGACGCCTGCGTGAAGTGTCCCGCGCAAAAACCAAGAGATGCTCCTTTGTGCGGACGGAGCTGTAATTATCATCATACCCAAGCACGCAAGGCACTTGCCGGTAGCTCGCAAAAACTCACGCAGCTGACCAACGATTGAACCGTTCAGTCCCGCTTGCAACATCACTCCGTGAGTATGACCGAACCGAAACTTGCGCTGCAACAACCACCAAAGCGACGCGCGTTGCGGCAAAACCGCTTCTGTGACTTCCGCGTCCGGGGCATATGAAATTTTGCCACCGTTTCGATGAATGCTCGCAAAGTATATCGTGTCTTCGCCGCCGCTACGGCCCAGCTTCTCACTAAACCTAAGGCCCACGACGCTCGGCGCGGTCCGCATCAAAAGCGCATTGCAACTGTACCCAGTCTTGATTTCGCCGTGGACATAGACAGGACGTGAAGAATGATGATCGCCAGCGCGCATCCAGCTGGGCGCATCGTCAGGGTAAATAGCACGGGCTGGCCCTAGCACGACTTCCGCCCCTGAAGCCTTCTGCTCTGCAACCAGCGCGTCGAGCCATCCGACACTTACCAATTCGTCATCGTCGATAAAGATCAATATTGGCGCGGTTGCAGCATCAAGGGCCGCGTTTCTTGCGATCGAAATATTGCGCCCAGGTGCATGTATATAGGCAAGCGCAAAGGGCATTTCACAAGCCTCAACGCGCACGCGCGCCGACGGTGTGTCATCATTATCTATGACAATCACCCGCACAGTTAATCCTTCTGGAACTGAAGCATCAGCAATCGATTTCAAAGTCGTGATGATATGATCACGTTGAAAGGTGCAGATCGCGATATCGATGTCAGTCGGCGCTGTCATCGCGCATATTCCAGCTTTCGGCGTCCAACCATGCCGGAAAGTATCCCAGCAGAGCGCGACAACAGCGCGACTCCGTTCGCAATACCAATTCGTCCTCTGAGCAAGGCAGTTACCAAAAAGCCAATACCAACAACAGCCATCCCACACCCGCGCACAAGACAATATAATGTAGCCTCTAGCCGAGATCGGCGAAGCAGTACTGTCATCGCGCGCGTCGTTCCATATCGAAACTGCCGGTTAATCGCCCACTTCCATGTTAGACGATTTGGCGGCTGTACTTCGCGCACCCAAGCATTCGCGGCATAAGCGCCTGAGCCACCGCTGTTTACAATGTCTTGAAAGAATAATGTGTCAGTTCCGCCATCGTACCGCAGCCGATTTTCGAAACGGCAGTCGTTCTCGGTAAGGAATGCTAAGTCTACCAATACGTTGTTCGTCCAGCTTTCGATCCGGCTCGCACCGTCAGCAAACTCTTTCTGCCGAAAAAACAGCGTCTTTAGCCACCATTCATCCTCGTTGTTATCAACCAGCATCTGAACTGGCCCCTGCACGAACGTTGCATTGGTTTCTTGTTCGATTCGCCACAGCTCCACGAGCCAATTTGGCGTTACAGTTTCGTCATCATCAACGAAAATCAAATACCCTTCAGTTCCCGCCTCCTGAACAACGCGGTTACGCGCTATTGGAATTCCAGGTTCTGGTTCATGAACATAGCGAAATGGCCAAGGAAAATCCCGTGTTATCTGCTCGAAAACTTCATAAGAAGAGGGTGTTAGATCATTATCAATAACAATAAATGTCAGTTCAATTTCATCCGGGACATTTAACGACCGATACGATTCTATGAGATTGGTCAAGCCATCAGGCCGTCGAAATGTACACGCCCCCACAGTTACCTTGGTTTTCGCACTGATCATAATAATAACCTTAGAAATAAATAGACAGGTAAAGACTTGAAACAACTTTAGTGTTGTTCATGAATGAATTAATCGCAAGTCTTAAGGTTGAAACGGGATTTCTCGCATTGCCGTGATGATGCACAGCAATCAGCACGATTGCATCAATCTATATTCTCTCTAGAATGTCACACTAAGCTAGCCTGCATACCGCTCTTTAAAAGTTGCGCGGGTGATATTTGCTCCGCAATTTTGGTGCTCCACCTCCGCGGGAACCAAGGCATGCGCGAACGGCATAATTTCTGTCGCTGCGCACTCGATACAAGACAAAGCAAGGATATTTATTAAGCGTTTAAACGAGGAACATATTTACATGTATGGAAATAAAAAGATGAATCTAAAGCGTTTTTTTGCCAAGCTAATTCTATTCGGCACGAGTCTTATAGCGGCGCAACTTGCAGCAGGAATTGCCCATGCTCAAGATGCAGCCGAGACCAATCAACGAAAACGCCAATTCGGCGAACCCTTCCAGAGCGTGTTTCCATTCTCTGGACTCGGTTCGCAATGGTGGATCGCACAATACGATCATCCTGCAAATTGGTTTCAAACAGCTTGGCGCAAATCCTCTGTTGATTTGGGCGCTGCAGGCATCGCCTTTAGTCTTACGGCGACGGACCAAGATAACATCGTTGAGGCATCCGTGCTCAAAGAGGACGACGGCACCTTAATCGGTGAGGGTATGACGACGAAAGCGTTCACAAGCGGCCAAATGCAACGCAACAAATGGTATGGTTATGGACGCTACGAAGTCATCATGCAGCCCGCCAGTGGTGACGGCTTAATCACGGCGTTTTACCTCTACACTGGCCCGTATTTCGGTGACACGCACGAAGAAGTCGATATCGAATTCTTGGGACGCAACCCGAATAAGATTCACCTGAATCGTTATCGTGACGGCCAGCCACTGGAAGAGCCTAAATGGATGGATCTTGGTTTTGATTCCACTGAAAGGCCCCGTCTTTATGCGTTTGAATGGAACGAAGACTCACTCGTATGGTACGCGGGAGAAACAGAACTATTCCGCATTTCAGATCCTGACGAAGTTCCCGTGCCACCAGCAAAAATCTACCTCGATCTCTGGGCAGGTGGAACAGGTCAAGCCGACTGGGCAGGTCAGGCCACGGAAACCTCGGCAGGTAATGCCTTAGTGCAATGCGCCTCCTATACCCCGCCGTCGCAAGATACACCGCAGTGCAGCGACCTGATGAACGGCGAGTAAGCTTTACTCGCTGGACATTTCCAACCTCAGCTCAACCTCGAAGACGTCTCCTGGCAGGATCATGTCATCGGGGCCGACTGATACGACTGAAACTTCATCATTCTCGGACCGGCGCACGCGCATGTCAGTCACAAAGGTTGTGTTCACCGGGCGCACGCCGCTCATCGCGGCTAGCCCGGCGAGCATCTCTTCGCGTTTCGTTTGCAGGACGATCTCATGCCGGGTGCTTTGCAATTCTGACATCACTTGCTGACGGCGGTTGTCGGTGATTTGCAGCAGGTCGCGCTGCGTTTCGCCAATCCGTTGCCGTGCCCGGAAAATCGCTGTGTTCAGGTCCAGTTCTTCCGCGCTTTGATCCATCAGGTTTTGTTCCATCGCGATCAGACGATTTGCGGGAACCAATCCGCGCTCCTCTAATGATTTTAGGTTTTCAACCTGTTCACGGGTCAATTCCAACTGACGTTGTTGACCGACAATCTTGCTTTCTAGACTGGCAAGTTCGGTCTCATATAGCGCGATCAAGGCTTCATTAGATTCAATCGACCGCTTTTGTGATTCAAGGCGAATGGCCATGATTTCTCGTTCATCGGCTTTGATCCGTTCGACGACATGCGGCCCGTCTGGGTGAAAAATTGGATCCGGGAAATCAATTGTCGATGTTCCCGTTAGCTCGGCCTCTAGGCGCGCGGCGCGGGTTTTTAGCTGGGCCAGTTCGACCTGAACTGCTTGCAGCAAATTGACCTCGCGAAATCCGCTTGCCTCATTGAATGCATCTTCGCGCGCGCGCAGCACACCACCGGCAAGGGCCAAAGCCTTCGTCGCGGTCAATGTTGGCCGCCACGCATAGGACCCCGGATTACTAACGTCACCAGTAATGTAAATCGGGCGGTATTCTACGATCTGCAAAGAAACAGCGGGTAACTGAAACAGCCCGGCCGAGGATTGAAGACGTTCGGCAACACGGTCTCCCAATGCCTCTGGGGTTTGGCCTTCGGCCATCACGCTGCCGACCACCGGCAATGAAATCATGCCGCCGACAGAAACCTTATAGTCGCCCGTGATTGCCTGCATCGGAACATAAGTGGCCGTTGCATCGTCCCAGGTCGCCACGCGAACCGAAACGAGATCTTCTGGACCAAGTAGGTATTCCTCTGCGGCGGCGAAAACGGGGGTGAGTAGCGCGATCAATGCAATGCAAAGAGCGCAAATCGTTTTAGGCCATCCGTTCATTTGCTGACCTTTCCAGCCTTCAGCGATTTGCTGAATCCCGCGTATTCGTATTTGCGTTCCGCGCTGCGTTTTACCTGCGTCATGACCATATACATGTTCTCGGCAGCCAGATCGTGCAGCTTTTGAACACACGCTTCGACAGTTTGGCGCGCCGTTGAATTCCAGCGCGACGTAATCACAATCGCATCTGCATCGCGCACGAACCGCAAAGCAACCGCCGAAGACAGCACAGGCGGCGCATCAATCACGATGTAATCATATTTGGCGGTGATGGTTTTCATCAGCTCCATCTTACGCTTTTCTGACATTAGTCGTGGGTCGGTCTGCGCTGCGCCAGACAGCGTTAAAACTGGCACACCGGATTCCGTTTTGACAATTTGGATCGGGTCCCAGTTTTGCGTCACTGCGCCCTCGGTCGGGACGGATGCCGCTGTTGGGCCGCCATGAACCGCATCGATCAGCAGAACGGATTCCTCTTGGTTGGCCAGTGCATCCGCGAATAGCAACGCAACCGTCGACGCCCCCTCGCCCGGCACAGCCGAGGTCACTAGAATCGTCCCTTTTTCCTCGTCCATGACATTCAGCAAGAACGATGAAACCGCGTGACCTTCGGCCATCAGGGTCTTTTCATCGCGGGTCAATTTCGGCCGAACACCGGACCGCAGACTGTCACGCAATTTGCGCGCATTTCCGGTGGCAATCTTGCTAAAGCTACCAATAACAGGAAGCCCCGATACCTGCCGCAACTGGCGGTCGGTCTTGATGTTATTGTTCACCGCTTCGATCATGATCGCGATGCCTAGGCCAATCGCAAGACTGGCCAGCCCCGACGCACCAAGCAACAACAGCGATCTGGGCGAGCTAGGCGCTTTGGGCACCTCTGCATAAGACAACAGGCGCACCGTCGATTGCTGAAGCGCCTTATACTGGGCGGATTCCGTCGCGATGGTCAGGAATTCCTCGTATGCAATACGGTTCGCGTCAGCGATACGGCGCAGCTTACTTAGCTCAACTGCGTTGCGCGACCGAGATAACATGACTTCTTCTAGCTCTAGCAGGTCTTCGTTAATGCCTGCCGCGATTGTCTCGGTGATGTTTAGCTCGGTCTCGTACTCTGACACGATCCGGGCGGTCTCGATCTTAATCTCTTCCGAGATACGGTTGATGACGGCGTCAATTCCCCGCACTTGGCTCGACTCCGGCCCGAACAATTCAATCGCGCGACTGCGGTCGATCCGCAGTTGCGACAGTTCTGCACGAACATTGGCAAGGATAGGCGACGTCAGAACATCTGCCGCCGTCACGGCACCTTCTTCGGAGACGATCTCAAGCACCTTTTGGTACTGCGCGTTCGCCCGTACGACATCGGCACGGGCATCGACCAAGCGACGGCTTAGGTCTGAAACTTGGCTCGTTAACCGGTCTGCACTGGTGTTATCGACGCGCATAACGCTTTGCTGAAAATCAACAACGGCGGTTTCCGCCTCTTCTAGATTACGGCCCAGATCATCAACGCGGTCCCGCAACAAACGGACCTGTTCTTCAATCGCATCACCCCGGATGTTCAGACTAAAGCGGGTGTATTCAGCAGCAGCCGCATTGGCGATCCGCGCGGCAAGCGCGGGATCAGTTGACTGCGCCGACACGCCAATCACATAGCTGTTGCCAAGCTGGGCAACCCTGATCATCCCGCTTAGCTGGTCAGCCATATCACCATATTTTTCTAGATCAGCGGCCAAGACAACAAACGCGGCCTCTTGGGTCAAATCGACAGCTTCGGTTGGGACGTCACCTTCGGCAACCTCGCCCACTGTCGGCGATGGGGTGACGGGTTCAACCACTTCGACAGGCGCAGGTGCTGGCATAATCAGGCCAGACACAAACCGTTTCACGCCACGCAGCACCCGAACAGGCAAGATAGGCTCTGCTGGGGGATCAATAACCAATTCACCCGTTTCGGCCTCAAGCCGTTTAACGACTTCGATCATAAAGGCCTTGGACTGCATGGTGATGATTTCTTGCTGAACAAGCTGACGGCTTAGCGGCACCCCGGTCACCAGATCGGCAATCGGCGTGCTTTGCTGTCTTTGGTCAATCAGCGTTAGTTCAGCTGTCGCAGTATAACGCGGCTGGATGGTCGTAAGCATCGCGCCGACCAAAATGACGATCACCGCCGCGATGGCTGCAATCATCAACCAACGACGTTTTAAAAATAAAACAACGTCCGCAATTCCAAACGCATACTCCCGCGGCGTCGCATCTAGCGGGTCGTCGACCATAAAATCAAAAGCCCCATACTGTCGATTCACTTTAGATACTCCGAAAAACAATTAATTAATAAGATGCCGAAATGATGGCAGATCACTGCCATTCAAAGCAAGTTTACAAATCCAAATCCATTTCTAGCATTTCATTCCCTCCCAAACCGCGGAAATATCGCGGCCAAGTAGATCGGATAAACCTGCATTACGCGCTGTAAGATGCTGTTCAAGATAGGCTTTGGTCGCGGGCGACATCGGCGGCGGTCGGTCGGCGGTCATCAGCCGGGCGTTCACATGTTTGAACCACCAATAATGCAGCTTGTTTATGACCCGTCCACGCAACCCCCTGTCCTGTGCCATGTGCCCACGATATTTGCGGCGCACCAGCGGCCCACCAATCAGATTTGCGACGCGTTGCACGCGCAGGTTCGCAGGGTATTTGGTCTTATTGAACCACGACTTTTCAGGGTCGATCTTCATTGGGGCAGCACCGATAAAATCGGTCACCTCGTCCAGACAGGCCTGATTGTCTTTGCGAAAATCTTCGAATAGGCACAGCTTTACCTGATCCGCGCCAAAGGTTTCAACGAACCGCCGAATGCCACAGGCATAGCTGGACCCCAGCAGAATTTGCGGAAACTGAATAAGCGCCTGTTCAAAGCTGGCCGTCGTGCGCGCGGTCTTAACCAGATGCCAATACTGCGAATAGGCGCGTTCAACCGGGTGGCGCAGCATGAAGATCAGGCGCACGTCCGGTAACACCGCATGAATGCGGGCGGCCGCGACTTCTGACATCAAATAGGTTGTTGAATCCTCGCCGATGAACTGAGCCGTATCATCCTTCGCAAACCGATCTGCGTACCAATCCAGATTATCATCCGCCCCAGGACCAGAGTCCCACCAAACAAGCCGACCTCGCTGTACGCTTAGAAAATCAGGATGCGCAATCGGATCGTCAGCGTCAAAGAAATGGACCTCATCGAATGGGATGGAAATGTCGCTGTGCTGATCCAGAATGAAATGCAGCGAGGTGGTCCCACATTTGGGAGCACCACCAATGATAAAATCCGGATAGCGTCGACCGCCAGATATACCTTGTGGCACCGGATTCTGAATCCGGTGAAAGCCAGATTGATCCAAACAAAAACTCCAACAACAAACGGATCGAACCTCGTCGTTCGACCAACGCTAACTATAAATCGAATAAGTAATAAACACTGAATAATTACGGCATTTTACGCGTTCGGTCAATGTTCTAGGCTAGCGCGACCCCGCCCCAATCGGCGGCTCCAAGGGACAAACTGGCGACATCCCGCGACTTATTTTGCGCTGATACCAAAATGCCGATAGTCTTTTCATCAAGTCGAACGAATCACGACTTGCACCATTTTTATACGCGATCATTTTAATTTTTTGGGCGGCTCGTTAATTGTGTCTACGCTTTCCGTAATCATCCCGACCTTCAATCGAAAAGACTTTCTGTTAGAAGCCTTGGAATCCGTGCAGGCCCAAACTCGCCCGGTTGATGAAATCATCGTCTGGGATGATGGCTCTACCGATGGCACCCAAGATGTGATGGCTGGTTTCGATGATCCAAAGTTGCAATACCATCGTGCCGAAAACGCGGGCAAATCCGCTGCCCTGAACCAAGCGATGAAGCTTGCCAGTGGCTGCTATATCTGGATTTGCGACGACGATGATCTCGCCGTGCCTGACGCCGCAGAAGAATTGACACGGGTTCTGGACAACGATCCAACCATCGGCATTTCGGGCGGCAGCTATCAGCGTTTTCGCGATACGCAAAACGGACGTGAATTATCAGGCCCCGGTTACTGGCCCGATCTGGATAACGGAACGCCCCTGCGCCACCTGCTAGAAGATATCTACCTATTCCAGAACGCGACCATCGTGCGGCGCAGTTGCTATGATGAAGTCGGCCCTTTCCGCGAAGACCTCGCACGCTCCATCGACTATGAAATGCTGGTTAGGCTGGCGACCCGATACCCCATTCACATGTCTCAGGACGTGATGTTCCTTCAGCGCAAACATGACGGCGATCGCGGCCCAGCCAGTATGCGGCACGCGGCATCAGCCGTTGATAACGTATGGGCCGCGCAAGATAGGATCGTCTTTGACAGCCTGCGCGACCATATCCCTCTATCGCTGATACAAGCGATGTACGAAGGCGAAGACCCAGAGGTCAAACGGGCAGCCCACATCGAACGCGCGTGTATCTTCGCACGGCACGACCTATGGGATTACGCGCTCGACGATCTTGCAGCCGCCGCGCAAATTGCCCCTGCGACGCCGCTTGGACCAACTGAATTTGATATCTGCAGACGGGCTGTTTCTGGGAAGCACGGCGTCCATCTGACTGCAAAACACAAACACCGGATCACCCAGCTCAAACGTTCCGGAACGATCGGCAAACACATCACACGCAGCCTTGGCCGTGGCCTGCTCTGGTCCGTGCGGCAGGCAATCCGCCAAGGCGACTTAACCGAAGTCATCCGACTAGGGCGCATCCTGTTCCGTACCGGCATCCAAATGGAACCGCAGCAAGGCGGTTCAAAAGTGCGCGAACGCGGCGCCCTACCGCTAAATGCTTTTAAATGGTAATTTAAACGCCTCTGAAGCACAGTTGCAGCACTCACGAACCACTAATTTTGGCTAGAGAACGAGGGGCAGTAGCTGGAAAAGCAATTTTACATAGAATTATTCCGAAAAATCGAAGCGGGTTTTGATTACGACGGCGCCGGTTTACGAAAAGGCATAACAAGATGGTGAAAGTGGCATTTTTCGGTCACAACTCAAACGAACCCACGGTGCGTAAAAGAACTAGCTTGTTTAAACTCGCTGGTGCTGAAGTGATTGGCGTCATGCCATACCGAGGCACATTGGATCCAACGCCATTTGATCTACTGTCCTTGGGCGAAACACACGACAATAGCTATTTCAGTCGGCTGGGCACCTTAGTCAAAAGCTTTGCGATGACGCCGCGCCGTCACGCACAGCTACGCAATATTGATCTGATCTATGCCCGCAATCTCGACATGCTGATGTGTGCACACGTCTTTCGGCTACGCAACCGTTTGAAAATACCAATCGTTTATGAATGCTTGGACATACATGTTCTATTGGTAGGCAACAAATTACAAACGTCTATTCTACAATGGCTCGAAGGTATCCTGCTCCGACGCAGTGATATGCTTGTCTATTCGTCCGAACGCTACATCGACCAATACTTCGCGATCCATCATCCCGGCGATTATAGCAAACGACTGGTCGAAAACCGCCTAAACCAAGCAGATGTCGGACCACGCCCAACGTCACGACCCAATCCCGCCCAAGGGCAACTAAAGCTCGGTTGGATTGGCAACTTGCGGTGCCGCCGCACGCTCGGCCTACTTAAACAACTCGGCGAAGAATTCGCGCCCCAGCTTCAGATTGAGATCCACGGCTATCCAGCCGCGAATGTCTTCCCAGACTTCGAAGCGGAAATCAAAAACGCACCGGGGTTAACCTACCACGGGCGCTACAACGGCGCTCAAGACTTGGCGAAAATATACGGCGATCTAGATGCAGTTTGGGCGGCAGACTGGTACGAGGCAGGGCATAACTCCATCTGGCAAATCCCCAATCGCATTTACGAGGGCGGATACTTCGGTGTCCCTGCAATCACGTTACAAGAGACAGAGACAGCGCGCATGATCAACCAATGGAACGCTGGTTGGGACTTTGACGAACCCGCCGAAACGACAGTCCCTGCGTTGATCCAAAGGCTCCTGAACGATGGCAGCGAAGTAAAACAGAAAAGCGACGCATTATTCGCCCTGCCCTTATCCACTTTCGTCGAAACACCCGCCGAAACACGTGCAATGATCGACGAAGTCATCACCAAAAGCTAACGCTTGCGCCCGACAGCGTCGACTCCAAACCAATCTACCATTCCCAAAATACTTGCGTGACAGTTGAATCACCTGCGGCTAATCCTAGAGCTGATTTTGATTCATTTCATTCTCGCCGCTAAACACCCTAACTATAACGTATTAAAGAGTTCTACGCATGACGAACGACGGCAACGATTTTGCAAAGCGCCTTGAACGTATCCAAGAAAGATCTGGCGACCTTGGTTCTCCTATTGAAACAGTGGGCTCTGGCCGATCAGGATCAAAAACCATTGCAGGTGTAGTGTTTGTTGTCGGGATTGCTCTCATCGTCGGCGGCGGCACTACTGCCGTCATCACATCGCCAAGCTTTCAAGATTGGAAGGGCGAATTTCTTGCTGGCTTGAAAGACCTCACAACTTTTGAAATGGCCGCTCTGCCCGATGTACACGACATCTTAGTGGAATCCGCGTTCAACTCAGTCGATAAGCAGGCACAAGCGACGCTTGCCGAAAACGAAGAGGAGAGGCGCCGTACCTTGATCGCACCAGAGCGTGACTGGAGAGGCACCCCCCCGACCGACCCAGTTACAACATCGCGTATGGGGCCAGAATACGGCGTTGACTATGCCGTAGCTGCATCGGGCGAAGCGGTGGCGTTAAATGCGATCGTTGCAAACTTTGAACCTAGCGGGCCAAATAGTGTGCATGGGGAAATCCAAGCATTCGAAGCGAATGAAAACTGTACGTTGCGACCCATCGGTGCTGATGAAAAATTCGTCAACATTAACGTCAGCCGCACCAATACCACTGGACCGATCCAAACCATTCACACCGAAAGCATCAATGAAATCATCCGCGATGCGGCCAAAGAAGCTATCGGTGAAGGGCACTCGCCGGGTCTAATCAAAGTTCCTCGGGGCAAAATGGGAATCCTCGACGTTATTGTCACTGATACCAGCGGTCCGCTTTATCTTGCGTTACAAACCTCAAGCAGTAACACCCTGTGGAATATCCATGCGGCACCCGGTGTCGACATTGCCCATATTGCAATGATTTCTGGCGGGCCTTCTGCGCTTACGGGCATGATCGGCAATGCAAGTTTCGAAGCTGTGCGGTCAAGCCGAGACGCTAACCAAACACGCTTTTATGATTTTCGCGGCGACCCCGGCGATATCGAATGTATGACCCGTCCCTTCCGGAAACCTGACGAAAGCTGGGGTGCTTGGGCAGGTGCCAAAGGAGGCAATTCAATGGATGGGAATTTGCTGTTTGGTCAGGACAAAGGCTTCGATTCATATGAGTTTTGGTTCAAAGACGCACTTGGCCTAAGCCCCACGCAGGACCTAATACATGCTGAGCGTACCGGTACGATCCTTGTGGGTGAGGTACCGGCAGAGCCAATTACTGTGCCAACCGCGCCTACAACGGTTCATATGCCAACCCAAAACCGAATTGTGACAGGTACTGAGGCCGAGCGTGAAAGCGAAATTGTAGGTGTCTATACTGATCTTATTCGCGCCGCTGCGGGCGGAGACCATAGCGAGGTTATGCCTGCGGCTATATCGCTTAATCAACAAACAGACGTCGTCGAATCCGAGGTCAGCGGCGGTTATCGCAGTTTGGCCGACCGCGTCATGAATTCCAACGATATCGCAAGCAAAGTTAGCCTGACCGACCTAAATCGTGAGCGCCGTGTCAGTTTTTCAGTCAATCTGACGCTCGACGATCTTCTACACGAAGGTGAGGCAATGCCTCCGGAAGAGGAACGCCACAGTTATGCGATCATGCGCGCACCCCGCCATATGATGCATTTTTGCGAAGACACGTTGATTGAGATCGCGAGCAAGTGCAAAATCTTCAAAGCGACCGTCCACGATCGGGGCGATGACCAATACCAAGTACGCGCTGATTTTGCCTACGTTCCTAACTATACTATTGGCGACGTAGAACGCATCCAAGGCGGCGATTTCATATCTGCTTTCATTCCAGATGAGACCGAGGGCAATACCCATGAAACACCTGAGGATCGCCGCGCGTTTTTAATCTCGCTTAAGGAAATGTGTGATGAGCTGCGCCCCGAATATGGTAACTGCCTCATAGGTACTGCAGGTTTCTATCTTGATCGCCCGGCAAGCTTTTCTTCAAGCGACGTCCGAGCAAGCGCAGCGGGATGGCTTGAAGTCTACCAACCGGACAATCCCTTTGAAGAACGGAATTTTCAGGAACGCGTCGAAGCATTGCGAGAGGCAATATCTGAAACGGCTGACTAAATTGTCCCGCTTTGGAATCGCGTTCGGTATTTCATAGGCCCCAACTAAACGATTTGTTTTGTCCGGGCGCCTAAGAAATCTCCGAACGTGGCCAAGGGTTGTACGTTGTCGCAGATGACCTTCGTCACGACCAAGAATGGAACCGCCATAAGCGCTCCGGGCAGGCTCCACAGCCAGCTCCAGATGATGACGGCAAGAAACACCGACACGGTGTTCATCTCGAGACGTCTGCCAAGAATTGCTGGCGTCACGAATTGACCTTCGAGTGACGTAAGGAACAGATAAATCGCGGGCGCGGTTAGTCCTAAACCCAGCGTGTCAAACGCGATGATGCTATAGACGCCAACGGCGGCGACCCCGATCATCGCGCCGACAAAAGGTAAGAAATTAAGCGCAAATGCAAACACGCCCCACAGGACCGCGTTGGGCAAGCCAAGCCAATACAGTGACCCCGCGATGCACAGGCCAAGACCAGCGTTAATCAGCGTGATGGTTAGCAAATAGCGCGAAAGCCTGCGTTCCACATCGCGGACTGTTTTTACCGCGAGCTTCTTGTCTGACAAGTTGGGCAGGGCGTTCACCAATTTCACATAGAACAGATCACCCGATGCGAGGATAAACAACGCCAGTATCATCCCAACGAACCCAAGCGAGAAAAAGCTCGCGACGCTTCCTGCAGCAAAGGCAAGCAGACTTGGTTGCTCTATCGCGACAGTTGGTGCCTGTCCGCCGCCATTGGTAAGGTTTTCGACCTCATCCGTGGCGTCCTGTACAGCCTCAAGAGAGTCGAACAAAAACCCTAGCTTGGTACGCAAGTCTGTTCCCAAATGCGGTGCGCGTTCGATGATATCGGCGGCTGGCCCCGATAGCGCGTAAACCCCGCCCGCACATAGGATGGTTGCGCCAAAAATCAAAACGATTGCTGATATGACTTCTGGGATGCCAGCGCGGGCAAGGCCGCGCACGATTGGGCTAAGTGTCAGTGCGACCAATATGCCGATGACGATGGGCAAAAGCATATCGCGTGCGAAATAGACCGCCCCAAATGACAGTATAAGCAATATCCCGATCAACAGGTTTTTGATCTTACGTGTGTCGTCCATCGCATATCCCCTTTGAATCCAGACGCCAAAATCTGCGTTGAACGTAACTTGGGATAACGCGTGGAAACGCGAATGGTTCCTTACCCTGCCCTGCGAAGCCGTGCAGTACCGCGAAGCCAGACCTGTTCGGCCAGTTTTCCGACAAGCGAAAGCACCACGCGCGGTGGCTCGACGCATAGGCTGGCCATCGTTCGAAGGTCTTTGTCGTGTACCGCATCGATCAGCCGCCGCCAGGCCCATTCCTTGCGCGTATCAAGGCAGTGTTGCCGCAGGACGGCGCGGTCCTTTGGTGTCAGGGCGGGATGCAGGGCGAGGGCCTGGTCCGCCTTTACGATTGCGCCAAGGTCTTTGGTGCTGTGCTGAGAACTAAGTGAATCGTCGCGATAGACCGCGAAATAGCCAAGCGGATCGACCAACCGAAAACGCGCACCCGCGGCAAGCGCTTTGGCGTATAGCAGATAATCCTCGGCCAACCGCAGATCGGGATCATAAGCCAGATCATTTGCATCGAAAAACGCACGGCGCATCAACGGTTTTACGAAGCCCAATTCGCCGCGTTGTCCGTTGCGGTTGCGTCGGTTGCCATCCACGAATTGCGCGAATGTCACCGTGGTCTGCCCAATGTCTGTTTGGCTCCAAAGCCGTTTGTCCGTCGCGCTTAGATCGGCATCGGTTACCCGGTAGATATCATCGGCAAGCAGATCGAGGTTGTCGGCTTCTGCCTGTTGGACAAGCTGCGCAATGCGGTCCGGCGCCATAAAGTCATCAGCATCAAGCACAGCAATCCACGGTGCGGTGCTATTCTTAATCGCCAGATTACGTGCGCCAGCTGGCCCCGTGTTGTGGGGCTGCTGGTAAACGCGGACCCTTGGGTCGGTCTGGCTGTAATCTTGGGCAATGGCATAGGTCCCGTCTGTCGAACAATCATCGACGACCACGATCTCGACCGGGGCGGTCTGCAAACTGGCGGATTGCAGTGCGCGCAGGATCGTCTTTTCCGCGCAATAGGCAGCAATCACAATCGTCGCGACAGGATTACTGGCCATTCCGTCCATGCTACAGGCTCATCTTTTTGAAGATGCGTTCCGGGATTGCGCGAATGATCCGCATAATCAGCCACCAAACGGGACGTACATAAATGACATCGCGTTGGCGTTCGACGGCTTGGAACGTCTTTTCAGCGACTTCTTCGGGGGCGGCTGTCAGCGCCTTTGGCAGGTCCATGCCTTCGGTCATGCGGGTCGCGACAAAGCCGGGTTTGACAGTGACCACATGCACCCCTTGCTTAGCCAGCCGGTTACGTAGCCCCGACAGAAACGCGGTAAAGCCCGCCTTGGCCGAACCATAGACGTAATTTGTGGCCCGACCACGGTCACCAGCGACCGAGCTTACGCCAACCAGCACCCCCTGCCCCGCTGCTGCCATCCGTTCTGCAAAGATGCCAAGCATCAACGCGGGCCCTTCGTAATTGGACCGCATGACCACTGCGGCGGCGTCTGGGTCTTTTTCATTGTCAGACTGTTCGCCCATTGCCCCGATAACCGAGATAACCACTGATGGCGCGGGCTCGATACCGTCGGCAAAGGCAGCCATCGTCCCGGTCTGAAGTACATCAAATTCGGTCAGCGTCACATCAACGTTGTGCCGCAGGGCGATATCGCTGCGATTGGTTTCGAGCCGTTCGACATTACGCGCAGCTAGGATGATGGGGTTTCCTGCCTGCGCAAATCGGTGCGCGATGGCCAGCCCAATGTCAGAGCCGCCCCCAAGGATAACGACAGGTTTTGTGGTCGGGCCGGTCATAAAAGTAGCCTTTCAGATTGTGCGGATGCGAATTGGTCATGCAAACCAGTATCATGCCGCATCTTGGTGAATGTGGTGGCGCGTGGGTCAGCGCTATGCAGCGTTGTCGCGGCCATACGTGCGTCTTTTGCCAAATAGACACGGCCCCCATGCGCGACCGTGATCGCGTCAAGCTTGTCCAGCAGGCCTAGCGTCCGCGCATTCGCCGGGAAATCAAGCGCGAGCGTGTAGCCTTCCATCGGAAACGAAAACCGGCTTTCTTGGGTGCCAAAGCGTTTAAGCACCGCCAAAAACGACCCCTGCCCCGTGCGGGCTGTTTCGGTCAGTATCTCGGTCAATCCGGCCTCTGATGTCGATAGGGGCAGAACGCATTGGTACTGCATAAACCCACGACGCCCGTAGATCTTGTTCCAGCCCAAGATGCCGTCTAGCGGATAGAAATAGCTGTCCCAGTCAACAAAGGTTTCGCCAGCCGCGCGTTTGCCTTTGCGCCAGTACAGCGCGTTGAAGGCTTTGACCGTCAGGCTGTTTAGCGCGGCAGATGGTGCATCAAACGGCACCGATTTTTTCGACTTATCCGGTGTCTTAAAGGGATGCAGCCGATGCTGGTGTGGCAAATCGCTATCGGTTGCATGTTCGCCCAGCATGACCAGCGACCGGCCAAGGTCCGCACCAGTCGCCAAACAGTCGATCCATGCCACCGAATAGGTCGCGTCCTGTGCGGCTTCAAATGCAGCCATAGCGGATGACAGATTGGGGGTCACAATGGTTTGCTGCTTGATCCACGTACTTTGCACAGGGCGCAGCCGAATGGCGGCACGCAGGATCACCCCAGTTAGCCCCATACCACCGATGGTCCATGAAAAAAGGTCGGGGTTTTGATCACGGCTTGCCCGTGTGATCTGACCATCTGCGCCGATCACGTCGATCCAGTCAACAAAGGACCCGAACGACCCGTCGCAATGATGGTTTTTACCATGCACATCAGCGGCAATGGCACCGCCAAGCGATACGAACTTGGTCCCGGGCGTCACATAGGGAAACCAACCGCGCGGCAGGAACGCATCAATGACATCACCCAGTATCACCCCGGCCTCGGCCTCTAGCTGGCCGGTTTCGGGGTCAAAGGCGATCATCCGGTTCAACCCACGCATATCAATCGTGGCGGCCGCCCCCATGGCGCTGTCACCATAAGCGCGCCCGTTGCCGCGGGCGACAACGCCTTGCAGCTTTGCCAGATCACATGCCTCGGCCACTGTGCGCGGTGCGGCAAGCGGGCCGGGCCGCCGAGGGTAACGCCCCCACCCCATAAGTTCAGAAGTACGCATCATGCGATCTTAGCAGTTTCTGCGTCATTGAAAACAAAGCGGCGATCCAGTTGGTATTTGACCGTGTAGCCGATAGCCAAGCCGATCACCGCCCCCAATTCACGCATCGCATCGGTATGCCACGTTAGCCAAAACGCTGTCTCTGTGATCCAAAAGATCGCCGTCGTGATCAAACCCATCGCGCTATAAAGCAGGAACTTTTTGCTATGCGCCGCCGCACCTGTTGATCGGTCCTCAAATATCCAGCGCTTATCCAGCACGTATTTCAGCAAAAGCCCAACGAGCGTCCCTGAAAACACCGCGAAGGCGAAACCGACTGCACCGTCGTTTACAGACAAAACAATCCGCTGCATCGCGAGATTGGCAATGGTCGCCAGAACAGCAAAAGCCACGTAAAGCCCAAGATGGGAAAGGCGGCTCACCACAAGGCACCCAGAACGGCAAACCCAAATATAAACAAGGCGCAAATGATCGAAATCCGGTCCCTTGCAGCAAAGACGACGGGATCATCATGCATCCAGCCGCGGTGGGATATCATCACCATCCGGCTAAGCCAGTACAGCAGAACAAGGCAAATCCCCCAAAGCGGAGCTGGATTTGAATACAGCCCAGAAACAGCGTCGGTATTCAAATAAAGCGCCATAACAAGCACCGAAACGTAACCCGAAGACACCGCCATATTGGCAATCAACGGCAGGTCGGTTGTCTGGTAACCACGGCCATGGGCCTTGCGCTGACCGGCGGCTTGGCTGGCCTTCAGTTCGGCCTGACGTTTCATCGCGGCAAGCGACAAAAAGAAGAAGATCGAAAAGGCTAACAACCAGACTGACAGCGGGATCCCGGTCGCGACCCCACCTGCAATAATCCGTAGCGTATAAAGGCCCGCCAATGTACAAATATCGACGATCAATTCACGTTTCAGCCAAAAGGAATAGGCCGTCGTCACGGCGTAATAGAACAGCATCACACCGACAAATTGTAGGTTCAAAAGCAGCGCCAAAGCAAAGCCGACAATCAGCAAAGCAGGTGCGATCAGCGTACCCCACAGCAAAGGTAAATCACCGCTCGCAAAGGGTCGCAGCCGTTTGCGCGGATGGACCCTGTCAGCGGCTAGATCGAGAAGGTCATTCAACAAATAGACCGACGATGCGACCAGACTAAACACCACAAAACCCAGCATCGCTTGGCCAATGGTGACCAAGTTGAACTGATGGGCCGCCATCATGGGCAAGAAAACGAGAACGTTCTTCAACCATTGATGCGGGCGCATGGCCTTTATCAGCGGCTTTAGCCTGCTGCCGCGCGTCGTGAGATGCTCCACCCTGGCCGCCTGATCATCGACCCGTGCCGCAAGAGACGCGGACACATCTACCGTCACAGCACAGGCCGCATCCCGCCAGATATCTAAATCTGCTTCGGCATCACCGATATAGACAAAGCCGCCCTTACCGTAGGTGTCATTCAGATGCGCGGCCTTATTCGGCCCTTTAAGGTTTCGCACCCCGTCAGAGCCGCAAACTTCGTCAAACAGCTCTAAATGCGACGCAATCTTGTCGACAACACGTTGATCGGATGCGGAAACAAGTGCAGTCCTGCCACCACGGCTGCGCCAATCCTCAATGTATCTGATAACTTCTTGATTGTATGGCAGTAATTCAGGGCTAACCGTGCCCATTTCTTCGAGGGCACGTTTGAACGCGGCTTTACCTTTGAACAGGGCGCGCATTGCCGGAATGATATTCAGCCAGCGCACAGAAATGGCCGCCCAAAATGTCTCGAGCAGCATATCTGTATGGATCAAAGTATCATCTAGATCGACGACAAGCGTGACGCCTTCGACGCTGATCGCAAGACCCCGCGTATCATCCATAACCAACATCCCGTCAAAAAAATTCACTGCAAAAAATGTACGCTCCGAAGACTAAAATGCGCCCTCGTCGAATAAAAATACACTGCACGATTCGGGATTCTCGTTCAAGTCCCGCAACCTAATGGCTTGACAGGTCGTGTCGGACTGCGATCATTGCCGCATTCTTAATCGCTTATTTTCAGTGTCCGGAACTTTGTTCTAAGGTTTTTCAATGTCTCTTTCCAAGAACGAACAGGCCGACCTGTATCATTCAAATCAAGTTCTGGTTGTCATCCCCGCCCTGAACGAGGCCGATCATATCGAACAATGCCTTAGGTCCTTGATTGATGACGATCCGTTTATGGCTGGAGTTAAGATCGTCGTGGCAGATGGCCGCAGTACGGATGGCACCCAAGAGATCGTTGCGCAATTCACCCGCCACCACCCTGACCTGCATCTTGTCGATAACCCACAGCGCCTTCAGTCCAGCGGGATCAATATTGCGGTCACGCAACACGCCGCGCCACAGCATCGGCTGCTTATCCGCTGTGATGCCCATGCGATCTATCCGGTCAACTATGTCCGTGACATCGTCAGCGCATTTGAACGGCACCCAGAGGCTGCATCGGTAGCGACAGTGATGGACGCCAAAGGTTCAGCATGTTTTCAACGCGCATCTGCTTGGGTCGTAGACACGCCGCTCGGATCGGGTGGATCGGCCCACCGTGGCGGATCAAAATCGGGCTGGGTGGACCATGCGCATCACGCAGGGTTTCGGCTAGACTGGTTTCAGCGCATCGGTGGGTATGATCCGGAATTTAGCCACAACGAGGACGCCGAATACGATCACCGTTTGGGGCTGGCAGGCGGACGGGTCTGGCTCGCGGCCGACATCCGGCTCGACTATCAAATGCGCCCTACCCCCGGTCGGTTGTTCCGCCAATATTGGACCTATGGCCGTGGGCGCGCGAAGACGGTTTTGAAACACAGCATGCGACCACGCCTGCGCCAAATCATTCCAGTCATCAATTTTGCGCTGATCGCGGACTGTCTGATTTTCGGAATTTTTTGGAAGCCACTGCTGATCTGGCCGGGCATTTATCTTGGCGCACTGATCGCTGTCTCATGCGTGGGCGCCATCAAAATGCGGTCCCCTTGCGGGGTTTGGGCGGGCGTTGTTTTAGGGATCATCCACAACGCATGGGCCGCCGGTTTTATATGGGAGGCGATAACGACCCAGATAGGCTCAAAACGTAAGGCAATAGGTTAAGAAGGCATCAAAAATACATATTTTTCATATAGTTAAGGTGCCTTCCTATCTGTTTTCCTAGACAAAACAGTGTTCTACGCTGGTAATCGCGTCAATCTAGCGCTGCAAGCAGCCTTGCGATGCCGTTTTCCAGCTTTTGCCGGTCAACGGCTGTCAGATCACGGTCCATTTTCAATGTCAGTTGCCCGACCCCTGCGACGCATTTCACCCGGTCGGCCCCTTCGCCGACTTCGAATGTGGTGCGTGGACGGCGGCCTGCGCCCTGCCCTGTTTCACTGGCTGCTTTGGTGGTTGTCCGCGCTGGTGTGTCCGCCACCATATCGCGGAGCACGCCGAGCTCATCAGCGACTGAACGGTTGTCCCAACCGTCAAGTTTAGCCCGCAATGCGCGCAGCGCTTTTGGGTCTGTCTCGATCAGTTTCAGGACAGCGAGCCCGAGATTACGCGACATTTCTTCGGGGTATTTGAGAACGCCATCGACCAAATCCATTAACCGCGCAAATGATCTGATATAGCTGCGGCGCTGATAGTTGGCAGATTGGAACAGCTCGGCCACCGCGTCATCGACATTCATCGGTGTGGTGTCAGGATCGGCGGCATAGGCTTGCGCCGTTAACGCCATTTCAGCAAATGACAAATCTTTACGGATCAGGTTTTCATCAACCATGCGACGGTACAATCCGGCCACACCTTCCCCGCGGGGAAGAATACCAGCCGGGATTTCACCCCACCCGTCGCCATCCTCTGCAAGCAACGCGCGATAGGCTGACAGTCGGCGGAAGCCTTGGATCAGTTCAAATTTGCCGTCGTCGCGTTCTTCGACACGGATCGGGTTTGAAAGGCCCACGTCACGGATAGAGGTTACCAATTCGGACAGGTCAGGGTCTGGCCCGGGCTTGCGGTCGCGCACCAGCGCCTGCGTGACGATAGCATCAAGCGGGATCATGGCGGTGACCAGCCCTGCCCGTTTCAGCGCGACGAACTCATGCGCAAGCGCGTCGTTTTCCGCTCTGATCTTGGCCTCGGCTGCGGCGCGTTCATTTAATGCACCCGCGTTTTCTGAAATTGCGCTGGCCATCGGACCTTTGCGACGTGTGCTGGCATCTGGGGTACTGACGCGCGGCTTTTCAGGCTCGGCCATGTCGGGCATCGCGATGTCAAAAATGCGTTTCTTCTTGCTCATCTTCGGATCCTTATTCTGTCACATCTTCCCCGCGGGGAAGATCTTCTGCGGCCATCTTTTCCCACGCGGGAAGCATAGCGTCGTGGAATTCTGTCCAAGCTTGGTCAAACGATCCACGCGCACGGCGCCATGTTTCGCGCGTCATTTCCCGGTAGTCGATTTCATAAACCGAGCTAAGGAAGCGGTTGGATTGTTCGACAGCGCGGGTGGTTTCAATTGGGTGTTTTGCCAATCTATCGCCAAAGACCTGTTCAAATGCCTGATACATCGCGCGGTGCAAATCGTTGCCTTGTTCATAGCGCGTCAACAGGAACCGGATTTCGCGGAATACTTTGGGCAAGTCGATCTTCCCCGCGGGGAAGGATCCGGTGAACCCGTCTGACAAATCCTCAAGCGCCTCGGCCAGCTGACCGATAAAGGATGTCGTGCTGTCGTATTCCCAATAGCCCGGTCCCGATGGAATGCAGAGCATGTCGGCGGCGAACACGGCGTTCATCGATTGGTAGCCAATTGCTGGCGGGCAATCGAAAAAGATCAGGTCCCATGTGTCGTCAGGCAGTTGATCCAGATAGCGCGACACAGCCGCAAAGAATGACCATTCGGGGTTCAGGTGCCGGTACTGGGCGCTGGCGAATTCAACAAAGGCCGCGTTCGCACAGGATGGGATGATGTCGATGGTGGGCCAGTTGGTTGGCCGCACGAAGTCTCCGATGCGCAAATCCTGAAGGCCGAGCCCGCGAATTGAATCCGGGATTGAGCGACGGGGCAGGGCGGTGCCGCTTTCGGCGGCAACGGGCGCTGCATTCATCCGGTCCGTTTCGCGGACCAGATCGCGCGCCATGATGCCCCAGACGGTTTGTTCTTCGCTGACGTCTGTCAGCCCCATAGAGTGTGAGAGCGTGGCTTGGGGGTCAAAGTCGACCACCAGCACCCGATAGCCATCAAGTGCGGCGGCGTGCGCGAAGTGCAGAGCGACGGTAGATTTACCTGCGCCGCCTTTGAAGTTGGCGATGGCAGTACGGAAAGCGCGGCCAGCAGGGCGGGCGGGCATCAGGGATTTACCCTTAACCTTCATCTTGCGGCGCAGGGTGTTCACCTCTTCTAATGAGAACCAACGCTGCCGCCCGTCAGGTTCGACCTTCCCCGCGGGGAAGGTGGGGTCAGCGGCAAGGCGCCCCCGAAAGGTAGACTGGTTCATCCCCAAGATCAGCTCTGACACCTCCCACGAGGAGAAACGACGCAGGACTTTTTGATCCTCTGGAGAGAAGGTCTGCTGGCGGATCCAGCTTTGCATTTTCAATGAACGCGTTTGCATGTCACGCAGGTCTTCGTGTGTATACATCAGTTCCTCGGACGCTAATTCTTGTATAAACTTTAAATACGCCTAATTTGCACGTTGTGTCTACACGCGATATCGTTTTTTTATATCTTCCCCGTGGGGAAGGTCCCCAAGGAAAATAAGGGGCCGCAGGCAGATGAACCGATTCGGAGCAATGAGGCTCTATCCTGCGGGTTGGTGACCATATTTAGGGGGACACGGGATGTGTTCTTCTAGCTGATGGGGGGACATCAAGACCCAATAGGGTGACACCCTACATGTCCCCCTATACCATTATATATACCCATTTCTTTTTTCTTTGATTGGGAATGGGGTTATAAAAACACGAATCCTTGACAATTCACCCCAACTCAACGCTAATCACGGCGAGGTTCGGAATAGCGTTGTAAATTCGTAAATCGACCGTACGGTTGGTACATAACAAATATACGAAACAGCGTTCAAACTATCCGTGGCAGTGCCGCACGGGAGAGCAGTGATGCAGGTGAAAGCAACGGGGCCTAAGGCTTCCGTCGTCAAATATGATATTCTAACAGCCCTGATGACGCTCGGGCTGCATGATAAAGGTATTGATGGTCGCCTTGCGCAACGTTTGGCTTTGTTGATCACTGCACGGTTTAATTGGCAATCTGAGACATTCTGCGTTGGCTTGCGCGAGATTGCGCGGATGTGGTCTGTGACTGAGCGGACAACAAAACGCGAGCTGGCGCTTATGCGGGCGCGTGGGTGGATTTCTGTTCATCGCAATGCGGCGCGGGGCAGGGTGACAGAACATCGTGTGCATCTGAACGCTGTGCTGGAAGCCACTCGTTTGTGCTGGCCACTGGTAGGTCCTGACTTCGTTGCGCGAATGGGGCAGGGGCCCCAAGAACAGCCAGCGAGCGAAAACGTGGTACCCTTTGCCAAGGCGGGTGTAGAGGCCCCGCAAAACGACGGGACAATCTGGGCGGCTGCTTCGCGGGTGATGTTCGACAATGACCCGGCAGTGCATGCGGCGTGGTTTTCGAAGGTTACCGAAGTTGGTCGTGATGGTTCACGGTTGGAACTGGCGGCGCCAAGCGCCTTTGCTGCGCGTTATATTGAAACCCATTATGCGGGGCGTGTTTTGGCTGCGGTTACGGCTTGCGATCCAAGTGTGACGACGGTGCGGATCACTGGATAATGCTATGAAGTGATTGGCTGGGTTTTCACATCAAAATAGTTCTTTATTTGATCTGAATAGATGCTACAATCACCTCATGGTACAGATATGGCAGTCGGGGCTTTGGCCCAAGTTCATTTACGATCACGCAGCAGTGGAACCGCATTTGGCGGATGCGATGCAGGTTCTGGGCGAGGTGCAGGGCGTTCATGCTGGTATGGGGCCAGATGATCTGGCCGAGTTGCGCCGCATGCAGATCGTGCAAGAGGCGCTTGCTTCGTTCGAGATTGAAGGCGTTACCCTTAACCATGTTGAGATCGAAGCCTCTGTCATCGCGTCGATAAAACATCGCGAAGGTGCTGCCATTGCCCGCCGGTCTGATGCGATTGCGGCCTTGATGATGGCCGCCCGTAATGTGCAGGGACCTGTCACAGGGCAAGACCTGTGCGAATGGCATCGTTTGTTGTTCTATGGGATTGAGGTTGAAAACCTTGGTGCTTGGCGCGGTTTCGATATTGAGATCGTACGCTCTGCGACCGCAGGATCCCATGATGTGCTGTATAAAGCCCCGCCGCCAGATTTGGTGCCAGGGCATATGCAGGATTTTACCGCATGGTTGGCGGACGAGGTCGCGTTGCCTGTGCCGATCCGCGCGGCGATTGCCCATTTGTGGTTTGAATCCATTCACCCGTTCTCGGATGGGAATGGCCGGATTGGCCGCGCGCTGATCGAGGCGGTTTTTGCCGCGTCTCATCCGCTGCCGTTTTCGCTGTCGCGTCAAATTGAGAAAGAAAAGCTGGATTACTACGCAGCTCTTCAGGCCGGTCGCCAAGAGGGCAGGGGGGGCATTGATGCGACCCCGTTTGTGGTCTGGTTCTTGAACACGCTGACCCGTGCCGCTGATGCTGGCCGGGCAGAGGCGATGTATTTGGTCCGTCGTAATCATTTCTTTGTGCGCCATGCGGCTGATCTAAACGCCCGTCAGCACAAGGCGTTGACGGCTATCTTTGCGCAAGGTCCCGACCGAGTGACGCTTGGCCTAAGTGCGAAGGGGTATCGTAAGATTGCCAAAACCACGGCCCCCACCGCCACCCGCGATCTGGCCGCGCTGGAAAAGGCAGGGGTGCTGAAGCGATCAGAGGCCGGCGGGCGTTCGACAAGCTATGAGATTTTGTACTGACGCATTATTTGCGTCGCCGCGGTTTTTCGGGATCTCGCATTTTGCCGGTGAAGGCCATTTCGATTTGTTGCCGTAGCCAGGCATGTGCTTGGTCTTCTTCAAATCGGCAGTGCCAGATCAGGTGGTTGGCGATTGGTGCGACTTCGAGTGGGACCGGGACCGTTGCCAGAGCGTAGCGCGATGCGAAGTATTCGCTGGCCCGGTGTGTGAAGACCCCGATCAGGTCGGATTCCAACAGCAGTTCGGGCACGATGGTGAAGCTCATCAAGGTTGCTGCGATGGTGCGTTTGACCCCGTGTTCTGCGAGCACCGCATCAAAAGCGGCGCGGCGGTCGCTGGTCGAGCTTACGACAAGGTGGGAGTATTTGAGGATGTCATCGACGCTGGGCCGTTCCGTTTCCGCCAAAAGCGGATGATCCCGGCGGCATAGGCAGACAAATTGGTCTTCGTAGGCGAAGCTGCTTTTGAGGTGTGGCGGCGTGCCGTCGATCCAACCCACGGCAAGGTCGATTTCGCCGTCTTCGATCAGGCGGGTGGCATAGTCCCGGTCGGTTGTCCGCAGGTTAACCACGATGCCCGGCGCGACCTTTCCCAGATGTTTGAGTAGTGGCAGGAACACTGGCAGGCTGAATCTGTCGGGCGCACCGATTGAAAAACTGGCTTGGGCGGTGGCGGGGTCGAAATCGGCCTTTGGTGTCACGCAGATATTCACGTCTTGCACGATCCGGGCAACAAGCGGCGCAAGTTCTGCTGCGCGTGGTGTCGGGCTAAGCCCGTCGGGGGTGCGCACCAAAAGCGGGTCTTCGAACCGATCCCGTAGCCGTTTTAGGGAATTCGAAATTGCTGATTGCGTACGGCCCAACCGTTCGCCTGTCCGCGTGACGCTACGCTCTTCGAGCAGAACATGCAGCACGACAAGAAGGTTGAGGTCGAAATTTCCAAGCATTTTCAGTCCAGCATCATTTTGAATGATGTTTTAGAACACGAATATCCATTTTTCAAATGAATAGCCCTCAGGCAACATATGTGGAGGGAGGATTATTCTAATGGCGAAATTGAACGCAGCAAAAAGCATGGGCGATGGCCTGTCGGGGCCTGCCCCTGATTACCTATCGTTTCATCCTGCCCCATCGAGTCCGGCGTTCCGCCCGCCAGAGGGTGCAGTTGACGCGCATTGCCATGTCTTTGGTCCGGCGGCGCAGTTCAATTTTTCGCCTGCCCGAAAATATACGCCCGTTGATGCGCCTGCTTCGCAGTTGTTTGCTTTGCGTGACTATTTGGGTTTTGCCCGTAATGTTATTGTGCAGGCCACGTGCCATGGTACCGATAATGCCGCGATGCTGGATGCGATTGCCCGATCTGAGGGTCGTGCGCGCGGCGTTGCGGTGATTGAAAAGGACACATCAGATACCGAGCTGGCGCGCCTACACGACGGTGGTGTGCGCGGCGTGCGTTTCAATTTTTTGAAACGCCTTGTCGGTGACGCGCCCAAGGATGACTATATTCGCGTTGCTGCCCGTGCCGCCGAGATGGGTTGGCATATCGTTGTTTATTTTGAATCTGATGAATTGGCCGATCTTGCGCCTTTCATTACTTCGCTGCCCGGCACCATCGTGATTGACCATATGGGCCGCCCTGACATCGCGAATGGGGTGGAAGACCCCGGCTTTGCCCGTGTTCGTGGGCTGATGGATCGCGAGGATCGGTTTTGGATTAAGGTGTCCTGCCCGGAACGTCTGACTGTCGCGGGGCCGCCTTATGGTGATGTCGTGCCATTTGGTCGCAAATTGGTCGCGGACTATCCCGACCGTGTGCTTTGGGGGACAGATTGGCCGCATCCGAATATGCGTTCGCATATGCCTGATGACGGGGCGCTGGTGGATATGATCCCGCAGATCGCACCCACCACTGAGCTGCAGCGCAAGCTGTTGGTCGACAATCCGATGCGCCTGTACTGGCCAGAGGAGCAGGCGAATGACTGAGCCAGTAACCCAAGCCGTTTGGTCACGCCGTGCGATTGCAGTTCTTGCGACGACGATGTGTGTGCTTTGTATTCTGTGGAATGTCGAGGCCCATACTCGCCTTGGCTTTGCCGTGCTACGGCAGCAATACATGGCGCTTCAGCTTGGCCTTGCGCTAACGATCGCGTTTCTTAGCTATGATTTTCGGGGCAAGGTCGCCCGGGCACCGCATATCATTAACCTTGTGATTGCCGTGATCTGTTTGGCGACGCTGCTATATGCCGCCGCCAATTTTGTTTGGTTGCTGCAAGAGCAGTTTTATCGTCCTTGGCAGATCACCGTTGTTGGTACCGTTGTTGTGCTGGGCGTGATGGAAGGCGTGCGTCGCCGTGCGGGGTGGATGCTGTTTTCGATTGTGACGGTGTTCTTGATCTATGCACTGTTTGCGGATCGCATTCCCGGTCGGCTCGTTGGGCGAGGGATGTCGCCGGTGCGTTTGGTCGACTACGTTGGCTTTGACAGTTCAGCGGTGTTTTCGTCACCGCTGGCGGTGGGTACGATCACTGTTTTGCTTTTCGTGTTTTTCGGACAGTTGTTGTTTGCAGCAGGGGGCGGGGCGTTCTTTACCGACCTTGCCATGGCGGCAACAGGCCGGGCACGTGGCGGTAGCGCAAAGATTGCCGTGGTTGGTTCGGCTTTGTTCGGCTCCATCTCTGGTTCAGCCGTTTCAAACGTTGCCACGACTGGGGTCATCACCATCCCGATGATGCAGCGCGGCGGGTATTCCAAAGAAGACGCTGGCGCGATTGAGGCAGTCGCATCCACAGGTGGTCAGTTAACCCCGCCGATTATGGGCGCCGCTGCGTTCTTGATGGCAGAGTTCCTTGATATTCCTTACACGACGGTTGCTGCTGCAGCGTTGATCCCGGCGCTTTTGTATTATCTTGGCGTATTCACGCAGGTTGACCTGATCGCTGCGCGCGATGGGATTGAGGCACCAGAAGACGCTGATCTTACCGTGCGCAAAGTACTCGCTGCTGGTTGGCATTTCCTGATCCCCTTTGCGGTACTGCTTTATGCGTTGTTTGTGATGCGGCTGGACCCAGAGGATTCCGCGCTGCTTGCATCGCTGGCGATTGTGGCTGCAGGGGGCATCAGAGGATATAAGGGCACGCGCCTTACACTGGCCACCTTTGGTCAGGTCTTTGTGAAGACGGGCACGTCGATGGTGGATCTGATCCTTGTGGTCGCGGCGGCTGGGTTTGTCATCGGGGTGTTGAACGTCACCGGGCTAGGCTTTGCGCTGACGCTGGTGTTGGTGGATTCCGTGGGATCCAGCCTGTTCCTGTTGCTGCTGATTTCAGCGGTTGTTTGCATCATCCTTGGGATGGGTATGCCGACGTCGGGGGTTTATGTGTTGCTTGCCAGCCTTGTCGCGCCGTCATTGGTGCAGGCCGGCGTCACCCCCATCGCGGCGCATTTGTTCATCCTGTATTTCGGCATGATGTCGATGATCACCCCACCCGTGGCGCTTGCGGCATTTGCTGCGGCGACCATTTCGGGGGCAGGGGCCTTTGCCACTGGTGCTGCTGCAATGCGGATCGGTTGGGCCGCGTTCATCTTGCCATTCGCATTTGTTGCAACACCCGCGCTGTTGTTTGACGGCACAGCACAAGAGGTGATCACCGCAACCGCCCTAACCGCTATCGGTGTAACCGGGGTGACAATCGGCATCGTTGGTTTTTGGGGGCAGAAACTGGGCAACCTGATGCGCGTCGCCTTTGGCGGGCTCGGGGCGTTGGCGCTGCCGCTGGGGTTCATCACGATTTCAATCTTGATCCACGTTGCCGCAGCGGCGGCGCTGCTGGGGCTAGGTGCCTTGTTCATGCTGAAAGGTGGAAAGACGCAAAACAGCAGCCAACCGACATAAGACATTAACAATCCATGGGAGGATACGAAATGAAACGACTTACTTTTGCAGGCATCGGCCTAAGCGCGATGATGCTGGCCAGTGCCGCGACAGCGCAGGTTGTGTCGATGGCAACCGGGGCGCAGGGGTCTTTGGCCTATAACTCTGGTCAGGCCGTTGCCGTTGTCGCAAACGACAATGGCATTACCGTACGCACGCAGCCATTGGTGGGCTACATGCCTTTGCTCAATTCGGGCGAGATCGATTTTGGCTATTCCAACGGGGCTGAGGCTAGTTTTGCCCTGACTGGCACTGGCAACTTTAGCCGCGAGCACCCGAATGTGCGTCTGGTTGGGGAAATGTTTGGCCTGACTACGGGTATTATGGCGGCTTGTGACTTGGGGCTGGAATCCGTTGCTGACCTGAAGGGGCGCAATGATTTGCGCATCGCATCAGAATACACATCATCCACGATCATTCCGTTCTACATCAAGGGTGCCTTGGCCACTGGCGGTCTGGGTTATGACGATTTCGAACAGGTGCCAGTGTCCAGCTTTGTTGCGGGCATCAATGCGTTGGGTGATGGCCTCGTTGATCTTGCGCTGGTTAGTCTGAATGCAGGCGCTGGTCAGCAAGCAGCCGTCCAACTGAAAAGCCGTGGTGGTCTGTGCTATGTATCGATGGAAAGTGGCGATGAGGCAGCTGCGGCCCTAGCCGAGGTTCTGCCAAGCGGTACCATTGCGACCCTGCCACAAAACGAAAACATCAATGGCCTGCAAAACTGGGGTGCAAATTTTGTCAGCATTCCTTGGATGCTACTCACCAACGCCGATGCGGACGACGACATGGTTTATGAACTGGTCAAAGTCATCCACGCCAACAAAGAAGCACTTGGCCAATCCTTTGGCGCATTCAACCGAGCGAACTTTGATGCCATGGCGCCGGCAAGTGTGACGCCATACCACCCCGGCGCTATCCGCTTTTACGAAGAAGCTGGCGTTCCGGTCGGCGAGTAATCGCAAATGACCTGTCCCGATTAACCGGGGCAGGTCACGCCATTTTATTTCTATAAGGATTACCAAACCATGATGACGACACTTACAACCGAGGATGGCCATACGCTTGATTGCTGGATGGCCGAGGCACAGGGCACGCGCCGGGGCGGTATCGTGATCTTGCAGGAAATCTTTGGCATTACCGACCAGCTAAAGGGCGTCGCGGACCGCTATGCAAAGCTGGGCTATGACGTTGCCATTCCGGCGTTGTTTGATCGTCAACAAAAGGGCGCAGTTATTCCATTTGCCGAAGCACTGCGGGGGCGCGATCTGATGCTTGCTGCGGAGCTTGATACGACAATGAAAGACGTCGATGCTGCCGTTCAAGCGCTGAAGGCGAAGGGCGGTAAGGTTGGTGTAATCGGTTTTTGCTGGGGCGGTGGTCTGGCCATTCGCGCCGCGCAAATCCTTGATGTCGCGGCTTCGGTTGCGTTCTATGGCACGCGCCTGCCTAGCTATCAAATCGCGCCGCTTCAGGTGCCCGTCCAAGGGCACTGGGGCTCCGACGATAGCCACGTCCCCGCCGAAATGCTTGACGCTGCCCGCGCATATTTTCCGCAAATGGAAGTGCACAGCTACGAAGGCGCTGGCCACGCCTTTGCCAACGACGCAAGACCAGCCGACTACGACCATGACGCAGCCGAACAAGCACACAAACGTACACAGGAGTTTTTTGCGCAGCATCTTGGCTGACATAGTAACAGAACCAAGGCTACAATTCGGCCTTGGTTTTATTTCGGCAATTTCCCTGCGGGGGACGGCCAATTACCGATCCAAAGATGGTTGCATCTTATTTGGCATGGCTCTATGCATTCGGACAACCGCCCGGTTGGTCAACTGATACCTGTATCGCATGTTACCTACCTAGCTATTCATCAATAGCGGGCAGCAATATGACCTTAGATAAAATATACGTCACATTGATGCCGTCTGATTACAAAAATACGGTGCATCCATGAGAGACGTTAAGCACGAAGTTACTGACATTTATGGTGTTTCTTCTTGGTCGGATGGCTTGGTTGATGTTGCTGATAGCGGCGATTTGGCGCTGCGTAATCCGCATGACGACAGCCCGCCGGTATCATTGCCAGAGGTGATAAACGCACTAACACAGCGCGGAATTTCGGCGCCGATTTTGTTACGCGTTCAGCCCTATTTGGACCGTGCGCTAGACCGCCTTCATACCGCGTTTGACTCTGCATTTCGCGAGGTGAATTACAAAGGCAAGTATCGCGGCGTTTTCCCGATCAAGGTGAACCAGCAGTCCGATGTTGTCGAGCGTCTGACCGAAGTTGGGCGTCAGTATCACTTTGGTCTTGAGGTCGGTTCAAAGCCCGAGCTGTTGATCGCCTTGTCGCAAACCATGTCGCCGGATGCTTTGTTGATTTGCAACGGGGCAAAGGATGCGGGTTTTATGCATCTTGCGATCTTGTCGCAGAAGTTGGGCTTTAACACGATCATCGTGCTGGAAAGCCTACACGAGTTTGAAACCGTGTACCGGATTGCGTCTGAGTTGGATGTACGCCCGACGCTGGGCGTGCGGATCAAGCTGACTGAAACCGTGACGGGCAAATGGCAGGCGTCATCGGGTGACCGTTCTGTGTTTGGCCTAAGCGCGCTGGATGTGGTCAAGCTAACCGCGCGTTTGGAAGAAACCGGGTTGATGGATTGTCTGGTGTTGCAACACACCCATTTGGGGTCGCAGGTGCCCAACATCATGGATGTCCGCCGTGCCGCGACCGAGGCCTGCCGTTTTTACGTTGAACTGACCCGTTTGGGTGCGCCGCTTTCTTATATGGATTTGGGGGGCGGTTTGGGCGTTGATTATACCGGTGAGCGCCGCCCGGATGAGAATTCGGTCAATTACACCGTGAACGAATACTGCACGAACCTTGTGGAAACCGTCGCTTATGCGATGGACGAAGCGGGCATTGATCACCCAACGATCGTGACCGAAAGCGGGCGTTTTGTCGTCGCGCAGTCGGCGATCTTTGTGTTCAATATCTTGGGGGCGACGCTGTACGACAATTCGGAAAAACCCGAGGTCCACGAAGGTGATCACCACCTGCTAAGCGATCTGTTGGCGGTTGAAGGCTATATTGCGGGTGCCCGCCTGCAAGAGGCGTTGAACGACGCGATTTATTATCGTGATGAAATCCGAGCGTTGTTCCGGCGTGGTCAGATCGACCTGCAGCTTTTGGCGCGTGCAGAGCAGGCGTTTCTATATCTGCTGTCGCGCTTTAAGACTGCAGCAAAGCTGGAAGATAGTGCAGGTCAGATTGATGAACAGCTGACTGGGTTCGTCGATTACTACCACGGCAATTTCTCGTTGTTCCAATCACTGCCTGACGTTTGGGCGATTGACCAATTGCATCCGATCATGCCGCTACAGCGCCTGAATGAAGAACCAACGCGTAGCGCTGTTTTGACTGATATTACCTGTGATAGTGACGGTAAAATTGATCAGTTTGTGCTGGCTGATGGTGTTTCCGGCGCGCTGCCTGTGCACGAGCTGCGCAAGGACGAGGATTACTATATCGGCGTGTTTTTCGTGGGTGCCTATCAGGAAACCTTGGGCGATTTGCACAATCTGTTTGGTGACCCGAATGTGGTGACCATTTCGCTTGATGGCGAAGGTGGTTTTGACATCGAACACGAAGTTGAAGGCGACACCATCGCGCAGGTGTTGTCCGTTGTGGAATACGACCCCCAAGACTGTCTTGCCACGTTCCGCAAGACGGTGGAAAAGGCCGTGAAAGCGGGCAAGGTGAATGCCGCGGAACGGCGTACGATGATGGCAGCTTATAAAGATAGTCTTGCAGGTTCGACCTACTTTGGCACGGACGGCTGAATGAAAATGAAGGATCAAAACATGGAAAAAGTTCTGGTTGTAGGGGCCGGTGGCGTTGGTGCCGTGGCAGTCGTTAAGATGGCGATGCACCCCGAGATATTCAAAGAGATCACATTGGCCAGCCGCACGGTTTCAAAGTGCGATGATATTGCGGCAAATGTTAAGACCCGCACTGGCGTGACGATCAAGACTGCCGCGCTGGATGCGATGGACGTTGCAGCCACTGTTGCGCTGATCAAGGAAACTGGTGCTGAACTGGTGGTGAACCTTGCGTTGCCCTATCAGGATTTGGCGTTGATGGATGCCTGCCTAGAGGCGGGCGTGCATTATCTGGATACCGCCAACTATGAGCCCGAAGACGAGGCCAAGTTCGAATACCACTGGCAGTGGGCCTATCAGGAACGCTTTGAAAAGGCGGGTTTGACGGCTGTTCTGGGGTCTGGTTTTGATCCGGGCGTGACATCTATTTTTGCGACATGGATTCGTAAACACAAGCTGGACGGCATTCGCCTGATCGACGTGTTGGATTGTAACGGCGGCGATAATGGCAAGCCATTTGCGACCAACTTTAACCCAGAGATCAACATCCGCGAAGTGACCGCAACGGCGCGTCACTGGGAAAACGGTGATTGGGTCGAAACACCGCCAATGTCGCATAAGGTTGCGTTCGATTTCCCTGCTGTGGGCGAAAAGAACATGTACCTGATGTATCACGAAGAACTGGAAAGCATGAAAACGCACTTCCCTGAAATCGAGCGGGCGCGTTTCTGGATGACCTTCGGTGATGCCTACATCAACCACGTCACTGTTCTGCAAAACATCGGCATGACCAGCATCGAACCTGTGACCTATGAAGGCCACGAGATCATCCCGCTTCAGTTCCTAAAGGCCGTGCTGCCAGACCCAAGCGATCTGGGTGCGCTGACCAAAGGGAAAACTTGTATTGGTGACATCATCACTGGCCCTGCGGGCGACAGCGAAAAGACCTATTACATCTACAACATCTGCGATCACGAAGAGTGTTATGCAGAGGTCGGCAGCCAAGCCGTTGCATACACCACTGGTGTCCCTGCGATGATTGGTGCGGCGATGATGATGAAAGGTATTTGGCTGGAACCGGGTGTTTGGAACACCGAACAGCTGGACCCAGATGCATTCATGGACATGCTGAACACCGATGGTCTGCCTTGGCAAGTGGTCGAGCTTGACGGGCATCCAGAGTTCTAAGCGGACAATGGATATCGAAGAACTCTCCCGCACTCGCTTTGCGCGGTTTGACCTGAACCGTGTGCCTTCGCCGTGCTTTGTCGTGGACGAAGTCGCGATCGAACGTAACCTGAGCATCTTGGCCGATGTGGCCAAGCAATCAGGTGCGCATGTTCTATTGGCGCTCAAGGCGTTTTCGATGTTTGCGACGGCGCCGTTGGTCAACAAATACCTGTCGGGTGTTTGCGCGTCGGGTCTTTATGAGGCTCGGCTAGGCCGCGAAAAATATGCGGGTGAGGTCACCACCTATTGCGCCGGGTTCAAGGCGGCTGATCTGGATGAAATCATCCATCTGTCCGATCACCTGATCTTTAACACACCAAGCCAGCATCAGCGTTTCGCTAGCCAGGTACAAGCGGCCCGGGACGCTGGTGAAACCATTAGCCTTGGTCTGCGGATCAACCCGGAACATTCCGAAGGGTGGAACCCCAAGTACGATCCAGCAGCGCAATGTTCGCGGCTTGGCACGCCGATATCAAAGGTCAGCGCGGCTGATCTGATTGGCATCGACGGGCTGCACATGCACACGCTGTGCGAACAGGGTTTTGAACCTCTCAAGCGGACTTGGGATGCGGTTGAAGACCGTCTTGGGCCGTGGCTGAAGAACATGAAATGGCTGAACCTTGGTGGCGGGCATCACATCACCAAGCCTGATTATGATCGCGCAGGGCTGATCGCGCTGATCCAGCACATCAAAGAAACCTACGGTGTCGCCGTATATCTGGAACCGGGCGAGGCCTGCGCGCTGCATGCTGGTATTCTGGTTGGCGAAGTGTTGGACGTTGCCAACAACGACATGCCTTTGGCGATTACTGATATATCGGCCACATGTCACATGCCGGACGTGATCGAAGCGCCTTATCGCCCTGATCTATTAGGCGAGGTTGCAGAGGGCACGACCTATCGTCTTGGCGGACCGTCGTGTTTGGCGGGCGATGTGATTGGTGATTATACGCCAGCACAGGAATTGGCACCGGGCGACCGCATCGCGTTTTTGGATCAGGCGCATTATTCGATGGTGAAAACCAATACGTTTAACGGGGTACCTTTGCCTGCGATTGCGCTCTGGAATTCTGACACTGATGACCTGCGGATGATCCGCGAATTTACCTACGAAGATTTCTTGGAGCGCTTGTCATGACTTATTTTCTTGAAGGCGAACTATCAGGTCGCGAACGCGATCCGCAGTCGGCTAAGTTTCGGGTGATCCCCGTGCCGCTAGAACGCACTGTGTCTTATGGGGCAGGGACCGCCGGCGGCCCTGATGCAATTCTTGAGGCCAGCGTTGAGCTAGAGCGCCTGTTTCGCAATTCCGAACCCTGTGCGCAGGGTATCGCTACCGAAGAATTTGTGGATTGTTCCGGCCCATTGCCCGAAGTCATGGAACGGATTGCCGCCCGCACCGAAGGCGCCGTAAAGGCAGGCGCTGTTCCTGTCACCTTGGGCGGCGAACATGCGCTTTCTTATGGTGCGGTGCGCGGTGTGGTGCGCGGCTTGGGCCGCGATGTTGGTATTGTCCAAATTGACGCCCACGCTGATTTGCGGCTTGCCTATCAAGATGAACGCCATTCGCATGCATCGGTCATGCAATTGCTGGCCGAAGAAGATGGCATTCGCATTGCGCAGTTTGGCGTACGGGCCCTGTGCACCGAAGAGGCCACGCGCCGTACCGATTGCGGCGTTTTCTATCGCGATGCCGAAGAATTGGTGACCGAAAACATCAGCGCCGTCGATCTGCCCGATGATTTCCCCCAAGACATTTATGTCAGCTTTGACGTCGATGGATTGGATCCGTCGATCTTGCCAGCGACGGGTACGCCCGTGCCCGGTGGGCTGGGGTATTATCAGGCGCTGAACCTTGTGCGTCATGCCCTAAAGGGGCGTCGTTTGGTTGGGTTTGATGTGGTGGAACTGGCCCCCCATGACGATAGCACCGTGTCCGATTTCACGACAGCGCAGATCACCTATGCCATCATGGAAATGGCTGATTAACCAACATTAATCAGTTTCTGTGTAATCAAAGAAATTGCGTCCGGGTGACCTCGGGCGCTTGTAGTCGTGGTGCGCGGTTGTTATCGTCCGCCTCGATCAGCCAAGCTGCTGCGGCACTGCCGAAAGCCTAGCCAACAGTCCCGCATAAAGCATGAAGAGGCAGGCAATGGCGATCAAAGAACCACGCGCAGCGCAAACCCCGAAACCAAAACGCGTTTCGCCCTGGCGTATTCTTACCCCGGTCAAGACACAGATTAATCTGGCGATGGCGATTTCAGCCAGTTCGGCGCTGTTTGGTTTGGCCGTGATGCTGCAACTGATGATGGTTGTGCAACGCCTGATCGAAGACCCAACAACGGTTCCGTGGCTTTGGTTTGCGGGTGCTGCAATCTGCACAGTCGGTGCCTATGTCGCCCGGCTGGGCGCGTTCAATCAGGCGCATTATGCAGCCTTTCGGTTGGAACGCGTGTTGCGCACTGGTTTGGCAGAACGGCTGGCGCGCGTGTCGCTTGGCTATGTCGAAACCCAAGGTGCCGGTGCGCTGGCCAAGGTAATCCATGATGATGTGAAAGCGCTGCATGTCTTTGTGGCGGATAGCACGCCGCTTTATGCGCGTGCTTATGTGACGCCGGTGGTGACGCTAGCACTGTTGATCGCATTGGACTGGCGGCTGGCGCTTGTGACCTTGATTGTCCTCGGGTTTGGCTATGGCATCTTGAACGGTGCACAAAAACGTCGTCGTGACATGGTGCGCAAATATAACGCCGCTCGTGAACAGGTCAGTGCGGCGGTCGTTGAATACGTGCAGGCCATGCCTGTTGTGCGCAACTTTGACAGCGGCAAGATGAGCTTTGGCCGCTATCAGAATGCGTTGGACGGCTATCTGACGGTGATGTTGGATTGGTACCGCGCGGCTGGATTTCCGGCGCGGTTCTCTTGGCTCGTGCTTAGCCCGATGCCGACGCTGACCTTGGTGTTGGGCACCGGGCTTTGGCTGACATCAGCGGGTGATTTATCTGTATCGCGGTGGCTTGGCGTGCTGCTGATCTGTACCGGCATGGCCGAAGCGATGATGCCGATGATGATGCTGCGCCACATGATCGAGAAAGTATCGCTGAGCGTTGCGCGCATCGAAGAGGTGATGACCGCGCCCGAGCTGGGGCAGGGGGCCAAGGTGCCGTCGGACACGCCGCTAACCTTGGACCGAAACGCGCCAGCGTTGCAGTTTGAAAACGTGACCTTTTCCTACGGCCCTGATTTGGACCCCGCGCTGCGCGATATCAGCTTTTCAGTTGCCGAAGGTAGCGTGACCGCTTTGGTCGGGCCATCGGGTGCAGGCAAGACAACGGTCGCGCGTCTGATCCCACGATTTTGGGATGTGACATCGGGTGCGATTTCATTGGGCGGTCATGATATCCGCGACATGGGCCCTGATCAGTTAATGGAACAAGTCGCGTTCGTCTTTCAGGAAAGCTTTCTATTTGCTGAGTCGATCGCTGCGAACATTCGCATTGGCAAACCGGATGCGAGTGACGAAGACGTAATTGCCGCTGCGACTGCTGCGCAGGCACATGGTTTCATCAGTGATCTACCCCAAGGATACGACACGCCCGTCGGTGAACGGGGCGTGTTCTTGTCCGGGGGCCAACGGCAGCGCATCGCGATTGCGCGGGCGCTTTTGCAAAGCCGTCCTATTCTGGTGCTGGATGAGGCGACAGCCTTTGCCGACCCTGAAAACGAGGCTGAACTGATTGCCGCCCTGTCCGAGCTGATGCGCGGGCGGACTGTCATCATGGTGGCGCACCGTTTGGCGACGATCCGCGACGCCGATCAAATCTTGGTCTTTGATCGCGGGCAGATTGCCGAACGTGGCGTGCATGATGAATTGGTCGCGCAGGGCGGGGTCTATGCCCGTCTTTGGAACAACTATGAACAGGCGCAAAACTGGTCGCTGGGCGGTGCCCGCACCCCCGAAACACCCGTGATCGAGATGGTGAAATGATGCAAAAAGCCGCAAATGTACCGCCGCGCAAAACAAGCGCGAGTTCCTTTTTCACGACCTTCCGTCAGCTAGCTGATAGCGTCGGACCGGAGGCCGCGCCGGGCCTGCGTTGGTCGTTGGCTGGATTGATCGCTGCCGCTGCTTTTCAGGGCTTCGGCCTAGCCGCGATTGCGCGGCTGTTCACAGCCGCCGCGACTGATCCGGACCTAAGTCGGGCGTTGGTCTGGTTTGGCGTCATGATCGCCCTGATGGGTACGGCTTCGGGCTTGCGCTGGTTTGCCCAAGGGTTTGATTTCGATGGCCGCATGGTGCGCGCTACATGGCGATTGCGTGGTCAGTTGGGCGCGAAACTGCGTGAAATCCCGTTAGAGCAATTACAGAACAAACGCGCCGGAGAGCTGAACTCGATGGTTTTAGGCAACGTCGATGAGAACCTCCTTTATGCGCTGACGGTGCTTAATCTGGTGTTTACTGCGATTGTTACGCCACTGTGTGCCGCGATTGGTATCGTACTGTTTGACTGGCGGCTGGGTCTGCTGTTGCTGATGATTTTCCCGGCCATCGTGCCGCTTTATCGTTGGCGCAGGCCCGCGCTGGGGCGCGGTAAACGGATTTTGGGCCAAGCGCACCAAGAAGCCAGCGCCGACGTGCTGGAATATACGCAGGGCCTTCCGATTTTGCGGGCCGCTGGTCGTGCAGGCGAAAAGGCCGAGAAGCTTTCCCAGACATTCCATAAACTGGAATCGATTCAGGCGTTTGGGCATCGTAAAGGGGCAAAGCCGAACATCATCGTAGCGAGCGTCGTTGAATTGGGCTTGGTTGCGGTTTTGGGGCTTGGTGTTTGGCTGGTCGTTGCCGGAAGCCTACATCCCGCAACGCTGGGTGCTGTCTTTGTGATTGTAGTGCGCCTGTCAGAACCACTGTCCACGTTCATCCTATACACCGCGATGCTAGAGGTGATGGAAGCCGCGCTTGAACGGATCGGCGCGTTAATGGCGACCAAGCCTTTGCCGCAAACTGAACCAGCACAGGTCCCCAAGGAATTTGGAATCCAGTTTAAGGATGTTAATTTCACATATGCGCAAGGTGACGGTCAGGCGATCAGTGGTTTCAACGCCGATCTGCCCGAACGGTCGTTGACCGCGCTTGTTGGTCCATCGGGCTGTGGCAAGACGACCCTGACCCGACTGTTGCTACGGCATTTCGATCCGCAGCAGGGCGCGGTGACAATTAGCGGCGTTGATCTGCGGCAAATCCCTGCAGATCGTATCAATGGTCTGATTTCTGTCGTGTTTCAGGATGTGTACCTGTTCAACGATACGGTTCTTGCCAACATCCGCATGGGCCGCCCAGAGGCAACCGACGAAGAAGTTCGCGCCGCCGCCAAAGCCGCGCAATGTTTGGATTTCATCGAACGCTTGCCGCAGGGGTGGCAGACCCCGTTGGGCGAAATTGGTGGGCGTTTGTCTGGTGGTGAACGTCAGCGGATTTCAATCGCACGGGCGCTTTTAAAGGATGCTCCGATTATTGTTTTGGATGAACCAACTGCGGCGCTTGATACTGAAAGCGAACTGGCCGTGCAGCGTGCGCTGGATGCGTTGGTATCACAAAAGACCGTGATTGTGATTGCGCACCGCCTGTCCACCATTGTTGGGGCCGACCAGATTTTGGTGATCGAAGACGGCACCCTTATGCAAGCAGGAAAGCATGCCGATTTGCTGGCCAAAGGCGGCCGCTATGCCCGGATGTGGGCGGCGCAGGGTGCGGTCAAAAAGTGGTCAGTCGCGAGTTAATCAGCGCGGCACGATCATCGGTGTATGGCTAATGGGATCGTCGATGATGATCCCATCCAACCCAAATACCTGCTGCAACAAATCTGGCGTCATCAGCGCCTTTGGCGTGCCTTCGGCCACGATTTTGCCAGCGGTCATCACCACCAGATGATCGGCGTAACGGCAGGCCTGATTAAGGTCATGCAGCACGGCCACAATCGTCCGCCCCCGTTCACGGTTCAACTGGCGCAGCAGCGAAAGCAGTTCAAGCTGGTGCGCGATATCAAGATATGTTGTCGGCTCGTCCAGCAGCAAGATTGGTGTTTCTTGGGCAAGGACAAGTGCGATCCAGACGCGTTGGCGTTGGCCACCAGAGAGCGCTTCGACGTCGTGATGTGCCAAATCGGCGACACCGGCGGCGTCCATTGCCATGGCGACGATACGTTCATCTTCCGCGCTTTGCTGGCGGAACGGGCCCTGATGCGGGTAGCGCCCGCGTGCGGCAAGATCGACGACAGTGATCCCCGGCGGGGCCTGTGCGCTTTGCGGTAACAACCCGATTTCTTGGGCGAGCTTGCGCGGGGGGAGCCGCGCGATGTCATGCCCATCAAGAAGAACCTGACCCGCACTTGGCGGCAGCAGATTACAAAGCCCCCGTAATAGTGTGGATTTTCCACAGCCATTCGGGCCGATAATGACGGAGAACTTGCCCTCTTCGACGCCCATAGAAATGTCGGTGCTGACCGTTTTGCCAGCATAGCTAAGCGAAAGCTCCTGCGCCTGAAGGCGCGGGGTGTTTGTGGTGGGCTGCTGGTTTGGGGCGTTATGAGAGCGTGAAATTGCGTTCAAGGTGGCCTCTGACTGGCGAATTATGGGCAAGGGATTAGGGTAAAAGCTCGGCGAGCGGACGATCAGCGGCATTGTCGCTGGCGAAGGCTGCACAGCTATTTTCGACTGCTGAAATCAGTGCTTTGACATCATCTGGACTGTAATGCGCGGTGCGATAGCTCATCATTACGCGCAGGCGTTTTGCGCCCTCGATCACGTCTTCGACGACCTCGAACTGTAGGCCAAGCACAGAGTCGCTTTTTTCGGGGTCGACTTGGCGGAACCGGATGGGGCCTTGCGGTCCTTCTAGTGTGCCGTTCAGTTTGTTTTGCGCGTGGATTTGAATGAAGACTTCGAACATGTGTTCGCCCAAGGGGGCTTTGCCACCCGTCAGCGCATCTTCGACAAGGTCGATTGGAATTTCGCAGTAAGGCAGCGATCCGTTGATCATGTCGCGCACGTTGCCGATCAGCGCCCGTGGCGTCAGATGGCTGGGGGTGCGCAGCGAATGCGCGGTGACCGTGGTGAAATATCCGATGGTGTCGAAATATTCGGGGTCGGTGCGGCCTGAAGCAGATGTGCCGATTGTCAGATCATCGAGGCCCGCAAGCCGTTGCAGCGCACATGAAATCGCGGCGTAAACGGTGTTGAACAAGGAAGCAGAGCAATCTTTTGACAGCGCGTAAAGCGCGTCTGAAACGGGCCGATCAAGCATGATCTCGGTCCAGCCACCGTCGGCGGCATGACCATCTGTTGGCGGCTGCCAAGGTGCGGCTGTCGCGGCGCGAATTGGTTGTGGCGGTGACGCATCCTTAAGAGCATCAACCCAGTAATCCAACGCGTCTTGGTCAAATCCAGACTCTGCTTGTTTGTGGGCAAAGGCGTGGAATGGCGCGATGGGTTGTCCCCAGTCGGGTGCGTTACCAGCGACCCTTGCGGCATAGGCTTTGGCAAGGTCATCCATCATCAGGTTGACGGACCATTCGTCCACGACGATGTGGTGGAACAGGAATGACAGTGTTTGCCCTTCGGCGTCGCGCACAAAACGCAGCCGGATCGGTAGTTCACGCGCGAGGTCAAAGTCATAACTGGCCTCTGCGCCAAGGATCGGCGCGGGGTCTTGGACACCTTCGGATGGCCAGAACCATTGCTGTTGGTCTACCTCTGACATCGGAATGCATTCTTGTTCGACGGTGTCGCCTTCGGCGATAAACCGGCTGCGCAGGGCAGGGTGGCGTTCAAGAATATCGCGGAAGGCGGCGGCGAAAACTGTTTCGTCAACCGGATCAAGAAAGCGCAGCACAAAGGGGATGTTGAACATCGGGCCAAACCCAAGCGCGGCGTAGATTTTCCACAATGACGCCTGCGCGTGCGACAGAGGCGTGCGTTTTGTGGTTTCATAAAGCGTCGGAAGCGGTCCCGGTTTCACCGCAGCCCAATCGTCGGCTTGCTGATCGGCGGCAGGCGTTTCGATCTTGGCGACTTTGGCCAGTGACGCAGCGGTGGCATGTGAAAACAGGTCGTTGAACCGCAGCTCAATCCCGTGTTGCGACGCAAGCCGCCCGATGACGCGGGTTGCGACCAGCGAATGCCCACCGAAATCAAAGAAATCGCTATCGGCTGTCATTTCGGGTGCATCAAGCGCGAGCCGGAATTCGTCGAGGATGGTTTGTGTGGTTTGATCTGTCGCTGTATCCTGAAGGGCAAGATCTGTTGTCTGATCTTCTGCTTTCGGAGCAAGTGTCGCCAACAGCGTATTGCTGTCTGACAGGTCAGCTGCAATCGGGTGTCGGATCAACGCAAGATGTGTCGTATCTTGCGCCATAATCAGCGCGAGCCCCAATGGTCCACGCGTCGCTAGATCCCAAGGTTCAGCGGCCAAATCTGTTACGACTTGTGCCACCTGTGATGCGTTTTGCGCCCAGCGGATTTGCAGGCCAGCCGTGGTTTGTGACGGACGCACCAGTAATTCGCCCGTATCATCGAAATGATAGCTTCGCCCCAATTCCGGCGTATCGATCACCAGTTGAACAAAAGCCGCTGCGATTGTGCCCGGCTCGGTTTCCGCAGGCAGTTGGACAAGCTGAACAGAAGGCACAAGACCGTTTTCGGTCTGCATATGTTCAAGCCATATCCGCGCTTCGTCTGGTGTCGCAGGGCGAGAACCGAACTGGTCGTCGGTATGCGGGTTATGCTTGGTCATAATGGTGTCCTGCTGGTTCCGGGGGGCGTCATTTTGGGCTGGGGACCCTTGTGCGAGGGCCCGGATCTGGCGCGTGTAAACAAGGGCAGGGCCACCATAATGTCAAGTGTTTTTGTCGGATTTAAGGGGCGCCGTTCCGCAGCCGATTTCCGGCCAGTAACCAGATCAGGTAGACCCCACCAATGATCCCGGTGACTTGTCCGATTGGCATGGTCAGATCGAAGGGCGCAACGCGTGTCAAAAGGTCCGCGCCAAGCATGAGGCACGCGCCAAACAGGGTCGCCCCGATAAGCGGTTGTGTTGGTGCACGCCCCAGCCGCCGCGCAAGCTGTGGCGCTGCTAGCGCGACAAAGGCGATTGGTCCGGTGGCGCTTGTCGCGAGGGCGGCGAGTATCAGCGCGCCCAGTAGCATCCAGCGGCGCACGCGTTCGACGGGCACGCCAAGTGGCCCTGCTAAATCGTCGCCCATCTCCATCATTCCTAGAGGCCGCATTCCCAAAAGCATCGGCCCCATCAGCGCGATCAGCCCGAGCCATAAAGGCCAAACATGCCCCCAATCGCGCCCGTCGACGGACCCAGCCAGCCACAGGTTCGCCGAAATCGCGACGTCTAGATCGCCCTTTACCAGCAGCAGTGCGTTGATCGCGTGCAGCACTGCACCAACGCCAATCCCTGTCAGGACAAGCCGATAGGCGCTAACCCGTCCGTCTTTGCGTGCCAGCAGGTACACGCCGACGCCAGTCAGAAGTGCGCCAGCCATTGCCGCAAGCACGACATTTGCGCCTGTACCCCCAAAGACGATAATCCAAATCAGCGCACCCGTGGCAGCGCCAGCAGTGAAACCGATGACGTCAGGCGACCCAAGTGGATTGCGCGATATGGTTTGAAACACCGCCCCCGACGCGCCAAGTGCCGCACCTGCACCGATTGTAACCAAAAGCCGAGGTAGGCGGATGTCTATCAGCACATGTTCGACGGCACGGGATGGTGCATTGCCCAAAATGACCTGCCAAATCTCTTGCGTCCCGATTGGAAGTCGCCCGAGCATAAGCGCTGTCGTGGAGCCAATCACGAGCTGCGCAAACAGGATGATATTCAGCCAAAGCGCGCGGCGTGGCAAAAGCAACGACCACCCCCGCCAACGCAGGACTATGTTTGGTGCAGTTGTCATAGCCCGCTCATCTTTAGGCGCCGTGCCAAAGCGACGAATATCGGCCCGCCGATAAGTGCGGACATGATGCCAACGTCAATCTGTACAGCCGGGTCGATCAGGCGTCCGGCCAGATCAGCGACACTGACAAGCGCCGCGCCGATCAGCATGGAAAGAAGCAGTAGCGCACGATGCGAAGGGCCAGTGATATGGCGTGCCAGATGTGGCGCGGCCAAACCGACAAAACTGATTGGTCCGGCTGCCGCTGTCGCTGTCCCGCAAAGCACGACGATCACAGCGGCTGCGGCAAACCAGACACGGCGCGGATCAGCGCCAAGGCTTTGGCCGAAGTCTTGGCCCAATGCCAGTGCATCAAGGGGCCGCGCCAAAGCGACCGCAGCAAGGCCACCAATGAGCGTTAGCCAGATGCTGGGCCATAAAACATCCCAGCCACGCCCCTGCAATGATCCCACCGCCCAGTGGCGGAACTGATCGAAAACATGGGCTTCGGCGTTCACGGTGATCACGCGAGTGAGCGTCATCAGCACGATAGACAACGCCGCACCTGCCAGCACCAGCCGCACCGGGTCATGTGTTTTGGTCATCCCACCCAGCAAAAACACCGCTGCGCCGCCAACCCCGGCCCCAAAGATGCCGGCCCAAAGCGACGCACCGATATTGATTTGGCCAGTCGCAGCGATCAGGCAAACAATGGCGAGCGTCGCGCCCGCAGAAATGCCCAAGAGCCCCGGATCAGCCAGCGGATTGCGCGTCAACGTTTGCATCACCCCGCCAGCGGCCCCAAGCGCTGCGCCGACGCAGAGCGCAAGAAAGACGCGGGGTAGGCGCTGGTCGCGCACCAACAGATGCGCGCCATTTCCGGCATCAAAGTCCAGTAGCGCGGTCAATGTTGTCGTGGGGGTGATCGCCCGTGGCCCGACAAAGAGGCTGGCGATTGCGGTCAACACAACGAATAGAATTGCACCCCAAAGCAGCAGGCGCGGCATGGACGAAAGGGGCGGTGTCATGCGTTTAGGCCCGGCTAAAGCGTTGTGCGATGCCGGCGACAATTTCCGAGGCGCTGTAATAATCCACCCTGAATGAATTGCGCCCAAGCCCGTAAACTTGGCCCAGCTGCACCGACGGAAGGTTGTTCAGGATTGGGTCATCTAGCAACCGCTGCGCGTCCTCATCCGTGCCTGCCAAAACAAATGTGGTCTGCGCGGTCAGTTCGGTCAGATGTTCATAGGCTGCGCGGATGAAATCGGCGGCGGGTGGGGTGTTGGCGCTTTGCCAGCTGCGCGGCGGATCTTCGAGCTGGAACCCGAGCGCGTTCAGCAATCGACCGTGGACGCCACCCGCTGTAGCGACCGGGTTGGGTGCACCGGGGCCGTTGTAGCTGATGATATTGGTCAGCCCTTGGGGGAGCTGTAGCTGTGAGCGGGTAGTTTGCAGTTCGGTGGCGAAAAGGCTGAGAAGCGCATCGGCCTCTGCCTCGTGACCGATGGCTTTGCCAAGCTGCCCTGCCAAATCTTCCCAGCCGATCGCGCCGTAATCTAACACCAGAACAGGCGCGACTTCTTCTAGGGCTGCACGTTGCGCAAGGGCGGAATCCGCGCCGCTGGCTGAGACAACGATCAGGTCAGGTGCAAAGGCCCAGACGGCTTCGAGGTCGACGGCACCTGCACGCCACAGTTTTTCAACGCCGCGTTCTTTTGCGATATCTTGCCATTGCCCAAAATAGTCACCGCGCACCGTTGTGGCACTGGCGACAAGCGGCGCTTCGATGGCCAACAAACTGCCTGATAGCGTGACAGAGGTTGAAAGTATCCGTTTCGGCTGCGCCTGAAGTGTCGTTTCGCTGCCGTCTGCGTTGGTGACTGTGCGCGGCCAACCAGCGTTAGCTTGAACAGTGGTCGGCAACATAAATGCGCCTGCGGCACATGCGCTGCTGGTTATGAATGAACGACGTTTCATGCGCCCTCTAGACGGCCAGCGATGGGCCTGATTGGTGTTGACTTGTTTTGTGCAGCTATTGGCCGGGCAGGTGCCGCGTGCCGGAGCAATTCTGCAAGTGGCATATCAAATGCGCCATCCGCACAGGCCCGAATGATAAATGGCACAAGATCGATGGTGCTGGCGGTGAACTGCGCCTGTGATGCGGGATCGGCATCAATCCAAAGGCCCAGCCCATCAGCATTCGAGGCACCACCCCACGTGAGGTTAAACCCGTCACCCGGACCAGCGGCCAGCACTTCGCGTTCTGCAGTGCAGCCGATGAATTGGGGTGGATCAAATGGGATGACGTTGATTAACGGCGAAAAGAAGAACCGCTGCCCTTCTTTCAGGCCACGGTCAGCGGCAAGCTGTTCAACCCGGTACCGCCCGTGGCGGCGCAGTTTGCGCAGCACTTTGCCCATCCGGCCAAGGTAGTCACCCAGCGTTTCATCAGCGACGTTTGTGACGATCAGCGGCAAAATATTCACGACGAGCGCTGGGATTTCTGCGCTGACGCTGCCGAACCTGCTCATATATGGTAGCCAAACGGGCAGGCCCGGACCATCAGCGGATAGGTCGCGTGTCACCCATGCCGCGCTAAGCAGCGTAAGCAGATCAGGCCAGCCCATATCGTTATTTTCGGCAGTCTGCCTTAGCAGCGCGGGCAATGTTGGCGGCAGTTCGGGAGCCGCGCTAAGTGGCGAGCAGCCGTAGTCTTCTTCGTCCTTTTCCAACACAGTCAGGTCGGGACCATCGGCGAGCGTCTGCGTCCAGCGGTCTTGGTCGCGGGTATGGTGGGCGCTTGCGCGATAGGCGGTTTCTTCTTCGAGGTAACGCGGGAACGGCTGAAAGGCACCTAAATCGGCCGGATGCCCAAGCGCCTGCGCATAAAGCGCGGCAGCGCGCCGTTCGATCAGCGACACGCCGTAACCATCAAGCATGATGTGATGACCCCGAAGGTACCAAAGCCACTGCGTGTCGCTAAGTTTCAGCAACCAAAGCGCGGAAATCTGATCGCGTTCCAGATCAATCGGTTTGGCGATGTCGGCTTCCATCATTTTACGCGCCGCTGCTTCGGCGTCGGTTTCAGATGTCAGGTCGTGATAATACACCGTTGGGATGCGTGCGGGATCAATCTGTTGGCGCGGCCCGTCTGGCCCATCGCGAAACCGAAGCGCGAGCACATCGGTTTCCTGCGCAAGCTGATTTAATGCGCCGATCAACGCGGCCTCGTTCACCGGTCCTTCGATGATGGTGCAGTGGGCCACCGTTGAAAGCGGCCGATCTGGGTGCAGCCGGAATTCTTCCCAGAAATCAAACTGGGCAAGCGTCAGATCAAGCCAGGGCGCAGCGGTTGGTTGGGCGGACATTGGGTTTCCTTCGCCTTAAGTCGCAGAGATTGCTGGCTGACGTACGATCAGCGCGGCGGCTTGCCGTGCTGTGCGTGCCCCAAGCAATTGTGCTGGGCTAAGCTTGCTTCCAAAACGTGTATTCATTGCAGTCGCGATTACCGCGAGGTGGTTCGGCAGCAGGCCAAGGCTAAGCAAGGTACTGTCTGCGGTCGCGTTTTCATGCGGCCCTAAGTGTTCAAGATAAATCCCAAGTACTTGGTTCACGAGGTCCTGATCCGGTTCGGCCACTTTTGGGGCGGCCGGGGCTGTCGGGCGTTCGTTTGCCAAACGCCGCGCGGCGGCTCTATCAATTTTGCCATTCGCCGAGAGCGGCAAAGCGGGAACCAGCATGAACCGATCAGGCAGATGCGATTGCGGTAGCCTGTCACGCATATAGGTCCGTAATTCGGCGGGGTTCGTCTGGGCGTCATCGTGCCCGACACAAAGTGCGGCAATCGTTGTTTCACGGCCATCGGCGGATGCGATATCAACGACCATCGCTTGGCGCAGGGCAGGGTGATCGCCCAGCACCGTTTCGATTTCACCAAGCGAGACACGGACGCCGCGGACTTTGACATAACCGCCGACACGTCCAGCAAACAAGATGGTCCCTTCGGGTGTCCATTGGCCCAAATCGCCTGTGCGGAACGCTCGGCGCTGATTGCCGTTTTCGTCGGGCAGGGTCACGAAATCTGTCGATACCAGTGTGCCGTCATCAAGATACCCAAGCGACAGGCAATCGCCCGCTGTATGGATGCGCCCGACAACGCCGGTGGGGCAAAGCTCGCCCTCGGGGTTACAGATCAGGTATTCAGCGCCCTTTAGGCCCCGACCATATGGGATAGCCCCGGTTTCAGACCCGATTTCGTACCAGATGCTCCAGATCGTGGTTTCTGTCGGGCCACCCAACGAAAACAGCCGTGCATTCGGGCGCAGTTCACGTAGGCGGGCAATTTGTGCGGGCTTAATATAGTCACCGCCCTGTGCGATCAGCCGCAAGGAACCCAGCTGTTCGGGTCGCGCGCTGTCCAAAAGCATCTCAAGTATGGCCGGGACTGACACCCAGATCGTTACCTTATGATGGGCGACAATCTTGGCCCATTCCATCGCGTCTTTGTCTTGGCCGATGTCTGGCATGGCAAGCGTGGCGCCCGCGCTAAGCGCGCCAAATATATCAAACAGAGACATGTCGTGGTGAAGTGGGGTGGCCGACATCAGAACGTCACTTGCCCCGACTTGCCATTCATTCAGCGACTGTTCCAACACATTGGCCGTCGCGCGGTTGTTCAGCACGACGCATTTCGGTGCTCCGGTGGTGCCCGATGTGAACAGGTAATAGCTGGGTTCGCGGGTCAGGCTGCGTTCAGCAAGCACAGTGTCTGATGGCAAAGCGCCGCCCGGTGCCGCCAGATCGGCGGGCCGGATGCAGGGCCAGTCAGCGATATCGTCGTTTGAAACAACAAGCGTCGGCGCACAGCGGGCAAGCTGATAATCCCGGCGTTCGGTTGGGGCCGATGCATCAAGCGGCACCCAGATCACTCCGGCAAGCGATGCTGCGAGTTGGAGCGCAATATGGTCGATGCCGCGTGGCAAATGGATGGCGAGTACAGAACCCGCATGAACCCCGCGTTCGGCAAATCCGCCAAGGATTGCTTTGATGCGGGTATGCAGGTCTGCGTAGCTTAGCTGTGTTTCGCCTTGGACCAGTGCAGTGCCTTGTCCGGCACGCAGATGCGCGGCGATTTTGGGTAGATGCGCAACGGGGTCGGGAGTATCCGGCTGTTGATCCGGCTGATTGGTGGGCACCACAGGCAGGCAGAGTGTGTCTTGGTCACAGATTTTAACAAGTGTGGCTGTGATCGCATCAAGCATGGTGTTGATCGTATCGGCGGTTAGCGCGCTTTCTGCATAATCGGCGGCGATTTCGATCCCGCCATCCGGCCCGTTCATCAATCTGATATCCAGTGCGACTTGCGGCGTTTGCGTTTGCCCGGCGACCTCTTGCATCTGGCTATTTGGCGTCACCCAGTTCAGCCCGTTGGTTAACACAACTGGCAAGGCAAGCAGTTCTTGGGTTTGCGACAGCAGGTGGCGCGCGATATCGACGCCAGCGAACCCCATATGCGACAGCCCTTCCATCGTTTGGGTTTGAAGCGCAGCAGCCCGTTCAAGTGGCGTGCCAACACGGGCGTCATGGTCCACGGCAATAAAGGATGACCGATTGCCTAGCCCCGTTTGTTCAAGGGCGGGCGCGGTTGGCAAGCCAACGCAAAGCCGCATGTCTGGGATGAAACGGGCCAAGACATCCAGCACCACAAAGCTAAGCAAGCTATTCACAAACAACTTATCCTTTGCCCCAGCGCGACGCAGTTGGCGTTTTTGGGTAGGGTCGATCTGGCGGGTGCTACGGCGATAGCGCGAGGTTTCGATCTGATGCAGCGGCGTGCGCCAAGGCAGGCGCGGCGCGGTTTCGACGGATTGTAGTGCCTTGGCCCAATATGCGGCGTCGGCCCGTTGTTGGGGCGCGGGGGCGGCGGGTGTCTTGGGCGGTAGTTGCGGGGAAAGAGGTTCGTGCCCGAACATCTCTGTGCAGATTTGCGCAATTGCGGGGCCGTCCAGCGCGATGGCGTCGAACTTGACGGCGACGGCATCTTGTTCGCCTTGGGGCATTTGTACCGCACAAACCTGCCACAACGCGCCATCAAGCGGGCAGGGGGTTTGTGCGAATTCATCCCAAAATGCTTCAAGCTGTGCTGCTGCGGTTTGATCGGCGCTAAGATCGCGGACCTCAATGGGTGCCTGTACTTGCGGCAGATAGGTTAGCCGCAGATCGGTTGCGTTCACGCGGGCGCGCAGTGCGGGATAGGCCGCGCAAAGCGCATCAAGCCGGGCCCGTAGCTGTGGCAAATCAAGCGTGCCGCGGAACAAGCGGACCTCTTGCATGGCGACACCACCAAGCGGAAGCGCCTTGTCGCGGCCCATGATATAGGCGCGTTGCAATTGCGACAGTGGCTGACTGTTTGCGGCCGTTTCGTTTTCTGCCAACAGCGTGCGAAGCCGGTTAACGAAGCCGTTGAACAGTTGTTCGATCCATTCTTGGTCAACAAGATCCAGTCGGATATCCCAGTTGATCAGAATCTGATCGCCCAGCTTTGCGATCTGTGCGTCTAGGGCCACGCCGGGGCCTTGTGAAACGCTCCAGACAAGATCGCCAAGCGTTTTGGCGGCGTTTTCGGGCAGGATCGAACCAAGTTCGTGGTCAAAGCCAGCGGTGAACACAACGGGTGCATTTGGCACATTGCCCAAGTGTCGCGCGAGATCGCGCATCAACTGTGGGCCGGGGCGGGCGGCGCGTGTCACGGCTTGGATCAGGTCAGTTTGTACAGTACGTGCCAGAACCCCTAGATCCGCGCCTGTGTTTTTGACCCCCAGCAAGGTGAAATCGGCGAAATCACCAACTGTCGTGGCACAGTCGGCGCGGTGGAACATTGGAACGGTCAATCGCAGTGCGGGTTGTGCGCAGGCTTTGGCAAGTTCTTGGCTGAATACAGCAAGCGCCAGCGCCGATGGTGTCACCCGCAACGCGCGGGCCAAGGTCATGAAATCGGAGGATTGTTCGGGGCTAAGCGTGGCTGCAAGCCGGGTCGTGTTGGTGCCACGGTCACGTGGTGAAACGCGGGGGGCCGGTAGGTCGGGTTCTTGCGGTAGCGTCGGAATTTTGACCTTCCAAAAATCACGCGCGGCGGCCTCTTTTCCAGTGCGCGTCGGGTCATTGCGACGCGCCTGCAGGCAGGCAGCGAAATCACCAGCATCATCGGGCAGGGCGTCTGGCCCGGCTTCGTAAAGCTGTGCGAGTTCGGCCATCAGGTAGGGAAAACACGACGGATCGGCGGCGACCATATCGATATCGATATGCAGTCGATGCCGCCCTTCGGGCAATTGGGTCAGCGTGAATTCGCAGGCTTCGCCGTTTGCCAATGCGAGCCGCTGGTGTGTTTTTTCATCGCGGATGCGGGCAAGGGCGGCGTCGCAGCCCAAAGGATCAAGCCCGCGCAGATCGTTGAAGTGCAATCGGTGCAGCGCAGATGGTTCGGCGATGCTGGGCTGCCCTTGGGCATCGACCGCCAGTCGCAACTGCGGGTGCCGGGTGATCAGTGCAGAAACCGCAACAGACAGCCGATCGGGGTCCAAAGCGGGCTGATTATCGGTGCTGTCCAATTCAACATAGAGATGGGCCGTGGGGCTTTTTTCGTCCTCGCCTTTGGCGTGTCCATTGACCCAGCAGGCGGCCTGCATCGCGGTTAGTTCGTACATCTGCAATCACCCGTTGACAATTCCAGACATAAATACTCAAGTATTAGAGCACGTCAACCTGTGGAATCCGCACGCCTTACAAATTGCCGGTAAAATTTTGAAATTGTTGTCGGTTCTAGAAAAACCACCGGCTGACGCGTTGGATTTGGACGAAGATAAATATCGGGGTGGGTACAGGCTGCTTCGAAAAGAACCGGATACGCGATGACTGATTTCACCCCTTGGCCAGAAAATCTGGCGGAACTTTATCGGCAAAAAGGATATTGGATCGACAAGCCGCTAACGCATGGGTTGCGCTCTCAGGTCGAAGCCCGCCCCGGCGCCAGCGCGATTCAGTGCGGTACGCGGGCGATCAGCTATGCCGATCTTGATCAAATGTCGTCAGCGCTTGCTGTTCGGTTGTTGGCCGAAGGTCTGCAGCCCGGTGAACGCGCTGTGGTTCAATTGCCGAACTGCGCGGAATTCTACATCACGTTCTTTGCGCTATTGAAGGCGGGCATCATGCCTGTGAATGCGCTGTTTAATCACCGGGCGCTTGAATTGCGGTCCTATGTGGAACAGCTGCAGCCGACATTGTTCATCGGGTCGCGGGGGCATGCCTTGTTCAAGGATGATGCCTTTGAAACGGAGCTGCGCGAGATTTCAAAGGGGCTGAAGCTGTGTCTTTATCTTGATGATGCCGATCCGAGGGCTGATTTGCTGCAATGGTTGACGCCCGAAGTCGCTGAAACTGCCAAATTGCCCGAACTCGATCCCGGTAGCGTTGCGTTTTACCAGCTTTCGGGGGGCAGTACCGGCACGCCAAAATTAATCCCGCGCACGCATAACGACTATGATTATTCCGTGCGTGCCAGTGCTGAAATATGCGCATTGACCCCGCAAACCCGGTTCCTCTGTGCACTGCCCGCGCCGCATAATTATGTGATGAGCTCGCCGGGTGCGCTTGGTGTGTTTTTTGCGGGCGGTACGGTTGTGATGGCCGACAATCCAGACCCAAGCCTGTGTTTTGATATCATGGAACAGCATGGCGTCACGGTGGCGGCGTTGGTGCCATCAGCGGTTGGTCTTTGGCTAGAGGCCGTGCGCGAAGGCAAGACACCCCCGAAAAGCCTTGAGTTGCTTCAGGTTGGCGGTGCGAGCTTTGCCGAAGCGCTGGCGCGGCAGGTGCCGGAATTATTGGGATGTCAGTTGCAGCAAGTCTTTGGCATGGCCGAGGGGCTGGTGAACTACACGCGCTTTGATGACCCCGAAGAACGCATCTTTACCACACAGGGCCGCCCGATTTCGGAAGATGACGAAGTGCGCGTACGCAACGCTGACGGCTATGATTGCGCGGTTGGTGAACCCGGCCAGTTGTGGGTGCGCGGGCCATATACGTTCCGTGGTTATTTCCGCAGCCCCGAACACAACAAATCCGCTTTTGATGCCGAAGGGTTCTATTTCAGTGGTGACCTCGTGCAGCGCGATGCGGATGGGTATCTGCGCGTTGTTGGCCGGGTGAAGGACCAGATCAACCGTGGTGGTGAAAAGATCGCCGCAGAAGAGGTCGAAGGTTTGCTGCTCCGCCATCCAGAGGTGCTTGAGGCCGCATTGGTTGCGCAGCCTGACGCCCGGCTTGGCGAACGTGGTTGCGCGGTTTTGGTGACCCGAAATCCTGTGCGCCCGGTTGAATTACGCCGCCATCTGATGGGGTTGGGCGTTGCTGAATACAAACTGCCCGACCGGTTTATCTTTGTTGAAACCATGCCTTTGACGGCTGTTGGCAAGATCAACAAACGCGTTTTGCGCGACACAATTCTAGAAACTCAATGACGAAGGACACGAACGTGACTGTAACAACGACTGAGGCGACCGATTTCGATTGGTTGGAAACGCGGGTATCAAAGCTGATCGAAGACGAAGGCCCCATCGATCCGGCGGAAAGCCTGATTTACTATGGGCTGGATTCATTGCGCGTTATGAAATTGGCAGCAGAGCTAAAAGAACGGGGCATCACCGTTAGCTTTGAAGACCTTGCCAAAGACCCAACGCTGAATGCGTGGTCCGCGTTGATCGACGCGCGGAAGAATGGCTAAGGCGCAGTCAGCGCAGAATGATTGGCAGGTCGGTCTTGATCAGTTGCGTGTGGCTTTGCCCGCGTGCCGGATCGAGATGCGATCAGCCGACTATACGTCCGCCCCACAATTGGGGGGTGGGCGCCACCGTCGCGCCGCGCAGCACGATGCTGGGCGTTTGGCAGCGGCAGCGGCAGGCAAAGGTCTGACCGGATTGCCGTGCTTGGCTGGTCGTGGGGCAGATGGTGCGCCGGATTGGCCCAAAGGGTTGCGCGGTTCCATCAGCCATTGCGCGGACCGTTCGGTCGCAATGGTTGGGAATGCCGCCAATTGGCGTGGTCTTGGCGTCGATATCGAACAGCATTTAACCACCCAAATCGCCCAAGAGATCGCCCCGGTCGCATTGACCCAGCGCGAACGCGTCACGTTTGGCACTGACCCTTTGTGGGTCGCGCTGATATTTTCCGCCAAGGAAAGCCTGTTTAAGGCGCTTAGCCCATTGATCAACCGCCGTTTCGATTTTGACGCGGCAGAGCTGTGCGCGGATCCGAAAGGCGCACCGCATCTGCGGCTGACATGCGACCTTGCGCCAGATTGGCCAGCGGGCCGCATGATCAAACCATTGCTCATCCCCTGCAGGGCAGGGGTGTTAACGGCAGTCGCATTGCCCGCCTAAGCGCGCAACGTTGCCCCGCCGTCGATATATAGATCAGCCATTGTGATATGGCCTGCTTCTTCTGAGAGCAGGAACATCGCCGCCTTGGCGATATCATCAGGGGTGGCCAGTTTGCCCAGAGGAATGCCAGTGCGATAGTTTTCCAGATCACCTGCCAACACTCGCTTGGGGCCTTCGTCGTCTTTCCACATGCCTGTCTGCATTGGGGTCAGCGTTGAACCAGGCGCAATCACGTTACAGCGCACGCCGTGTTCTGCCAGTTCAAGCCCAAGGCACCGTGTTAGCATGGTCAGCGCCGCCTTTGACGCGCAATAGGCCCCCATGTTCATGCGGGGAATGCCTGCGGCGTTTGAACTAACCACCACCAAGGCGGCGTTGGATTGTGTGATCAGACGTTTGCCCAAATTCTGCATGACATGAAAACTGCCATTTAGGTTGATGTCTTGAACGCGTTGCCATTCCTCTGTGCTGGTTTCCAGCAAAGGCCCCATACCCAAGACGCCTGCGGTATGCAGGCCAAGGCTGATCGGACCAACGGCCGCTTCGGCTTGGGCGACCATTTGGGCAACCGCCTGAGGGTCGCGCAGATCGCAGGGCAGCCAGTCGACCGCTTGCGCGCGTTGATCTGCGGGTACTGCGTTGATTGCGGCTTCGGTATCGGTGGCGACGACCTTTGCGCCTGCGGCTTGCAGTAGCGCAACGGCCTTAAGCCCAATGCCACCCGCAGCGCCTGTGACCAAAGCGCTGCGTCCTTCAAATCCGGTTAGGCGCATGCGGCGACCTTTGGCATGTTGGCCAGCACATCTTGGGTTGAAACCACGCCGCCACAGCAGCCCGCCACCCAGTTCATCGCCATTTCATGACGTGGTGCGTCAAAATCTGCCTGGGCATCAGCAATCGCAATCGGCTGGATATCGCGTTGAAATGCCTCGGCTGCGGTCGCGAGACAGCCGATGTGGGCGTAAATCCCCGTGATCAGCAGTTGGTCACGACCGCGTGCACGCATCAAGGTTTCAAGGTTCGACCGCTGAAACGCACTGTAGCGATGTTTGACCAGAACGATGTCTTCGTCGCCCGGCGTCAGTTCCGGCACGATCTGCTGATGTTCGTCGCGTGTCGACATGCCCGGCCCCCAAAGGTCGGCCTGCAAGCCGCGATCAGCACGCAGTTGGTTGCCCTCTTGCGCGGTGTAAAACACCGGAATGTTGTTGGCCCGCGCAGCGCTGGCCAGTGCCGCGATATTGCGGATGATGTCGGGCAGGGGGGCTGCGTCCTGTGGAAAAGGGGCGCAGAAATAACGCTGCATGTCATGGATCAACAGCGCGGCGCGGTCGGGCGCGAATGTCCATGTTGCGCGTGCAGTTGGCAAAGCGTCCTGTGTCGGTAATGGATAGGACGGAATTCCGGGAAGTGCCATTGGGTGGTTTATCCTTGGGGTTAGTTAAGGTCATGCAATGCGGCGTCACGCGGCAAGCCAAGCGCGGCGAGGAGCGCACCAAATTTAGCGCCGGTTTCAGCCGCTTCGAGCTGCGGTTCCGAACCAAGCACGATACCCGCGCCAGCATAAAGCCGCGCTTGCGCGCCGCATAGTTCCGCGCAACGGATCGCGACGTACCATGCGCCATCGCCGTTGCGATTACACCAGCCGACAGCACCAGCATAGAAATCACGCGGCACAGATTCCAGCTCACGAATAAGGCTTGCTGCGCGTTGGCAGGGCATGCCGCAAACAGCCGGGGTTGGGTGTAGTTTAGACGTAAGAACAACAGCCGGGGTGTCGGGGTCTTTTAAGACGCCCTTAATCTGCGTGCCGATGTGCCACATCGAACGGGTTGTGGTCAGGGTCGCCCCTTCGGGTGCGCCCAATTCAGTACAATATGGGGCAAGCGTGTCGAGAATATATTCCACGACAACCGCGTGTTCGTGTTGATCTTTTGCCGAATTCTTTAGGCCCTGCGCCGCAGCGTGGTCAGCAGCAGCGTCATCTAGTCGGCGGGCCGATCCTGCCAATGGGTGTGACCAAATATTGGCCCCTTGTTTGCGAAGTAGCAGCTCTGGCGTGGCCCCAACAAGGTGACGCGGCGTGGGATTTCCTGCCATCGCGGGCAACGCAACCTGAAACGCGGTGACTGATGGGTCTTCGGCAAGTCGGGCAAGAACATCGTTGATTGGAATCTCTTGTGTCTGTTCAAGCATAAGCGTGCGGGCCAGAACGACTTTGCTTAGGCCTTGGGGCACGTCCTTCTCTGCGCGCATGATATCAAGCGCTTGGGAAACGCTTTGCATATAATTTTGCGGGGAAGGCTGTGAACGTGGGCTTGATACGGTCGCCACCTGCACGGGGGACTGCGATTTCGGCTGATCGCCTGGCCAAATCCCGTCGGAACGGTCGACGTGCCAAAGATAATCGGGTTCGGATTTATCAAAAGGAAGCGCGCCGCCCAAAAGCGCACCATCATCTGAGCCGTTAAAGAATGCCCCAACGCGATCGCTGAGCGTCTCATCGTTTCCGCGATCAATCGGATGGGCTGGACCCGCGGCGCAGATCATCCCGTCGCTATTGCGAAATGCAAACGGTTGATCAGGTGTGGCGTGCGTCCCATCGTTTGAGCGGGCGTTTAGGAATGGCAAAGTCATTTTGCTGCCTCTGTACTACGCGCAAGGTCAGGGTGAGTGCCTGCATGCGCGTCCAGTTCACGAAAATGCCGACAGCGCATAGCGGCTTCGGCTGCGAATTTTATGTGTGGGTTCGCTAGTTCAAAGCCATCGCATCAATGACGCTGGCCAGAATGGGCCCGCAAGGGGCCTGGCTGCCTGCGCGGAACATGTCAGAGTGCTGGGGGGCCTTCAAGATTTAATTTAGTATAATAGTCAGGTATCTGCCGATCAGAGTACTCAACCTAAGGGCTCGGTGCAAAATAATCACATTCTGACAATTTTAGTCACTTATTATTTTACCCCTCGCCATAGGGGCTTAGTGTGCGCACATAATTTACTGCGCGCCTGCGTAGGTCAATTTCAGTTCACTGCCAGCCATTCAAAGCCAGCCTGACAAATCCAAGGGAAAACGAATGGAAAAACGGCGAACCGCGCGATTGCTCGGTGGTGTAAGTATTGTAGCGATTTGCGCAATCTCACCTTTATCAGTGCTAGCGCAAGACGGCCCCGAAGAGGCCTATTCACTAGGAACCATCTACATCACCGGCGATACGATGACACGCAGTCAGCAGCGTACTGCTTCCTCGGTCACAGCTGTTGAAGAGGACGAAATCGAAGCACTCAAAGGTGCCGACTCTGTCAGCGATGTGGTCCGTGGTTTGGCCAACGTGACGCTTCCTGCCGAAGGTGGACAGGGCGGGACGCCTACAGTGCGCGGTCAAAACGGCGAAGGTCCGAACTCGGGTGCGACCGCGTTCTTTGGCGGCACCGCACCACGTTTGGCTGTGAACGTGGATGGCCATTACCTGAGCTACAATGAACTTGTCTATGCGACTACGTCACTTTGGGACGTTGAACGCGTCGAGCTTTTCCGTGGGCCGCAAACCGTCAGTCAGGGTGCAAACAGCATCGCAGGTGCGCTGGTTATCGAAACCGCTGATCCGTCATTCACACGCGAAGGCGCGGTTAAGCTTGAGGCCGGTACTGGCGGACGACGCAGTGCTGGGCTTATGGCGTCTGGTCAAATTGCGCCGGATGTCGCGGCACGGTTCACGTTGGACCACACCCAGCGAGAGAATTTCATCGACTACACAAATCCAGCGTTCTCGATGGGCGATACTGATCAGGATCACAGGTCTACAACCGCGCGGGTTAAGCTTTTGTGGGAACCTTCCCAATTGCAGCAGCTTAGCACGCAATTCACGTATTCTCATTCCGACAGCAACCGTCCGACGTGGGAAGCAGCAACCGAAGATTATTCCGACTACGAAAGCATAGTCACCGGCAATCCAAGCTGGGGTCAGATTACAGATACTGCTGTTCACGATCTAAGCTATGAATTTGATAGCGGCGTCACATTGACGAACCAGCTACAGTATTCAGCGATGCAAACAACGCGGACGACTTCGCCAGAAACATCGGGCAGCGCTGAAATTGATCAAGACAACTTCTCAAACGAAATACGTCTTGTCTTTGGCGACGAGACAGAAGCCGTCAGTGGTGTCGTAGGGGTGTTCGGATCGCACACAACAAGCGACGAAATGCTGAACCTGCGCGGCATTTCTGAGTTTGAAGACGAAAAAGACAGCGTCGGTGTCTTTGCAGAGGCTAACGTCCGCCTGACTGACCGGTTGTATCTGGGCGGTTCACTTCGTTATCAAAACGACCGCGTTCAGCGTACAGGGACAAGCCCGTTTACGCCGAACGACGTGGCATATGACAAAACCTTCGAGGCGTGGTTGCCCAAGTTAACGGTCGCATATGACGTGAATGACAGCACGACCATCGGCGCGATGGTGTCAAACGGCTATAACCCAGGTGGTGTTACGCTCGGATTTTCCTCGCAACAATGGGTCGAATTTGACGAAGAAACCTCGGTTGATTACGAGATCTTCGCGCGTACGAAGGTGCTCGACAATCGGCTTGGGCTGACTGCCAACCTCTTCTACACCGAATTTGACGACATGCAGCGCTATGTGACGTCAGAAGCCGTGGACGGATATTTTGAAGCGGTCACCGTCAACGCTGAAGAAGCCCATTCCTATGGCCTTGAACTTGGCTTTGATTTTGAACCAAGCGATGTGTTGTCGATTAGAGGTAACCTTGGTCTTCTGGAGACAGAAACCGACGAATTTACCAGCGCACAAGGCGATTACAGCGGTAACAGCTTCGGAAGCGCACCTAGCCATACGCTCGCCATTAGTGCTGACTGGCAGGTCGTTGAGGATATCACGCTGAGCGGAAACGTACGTTACACCGGTTCGTACTATTCGGATGACGAAAACACCGAGGCAAGCAAGATCGAGGCTTACACGGTTGCTGATACGCGGGTCGTCTATACACCGCGCGATAACGTCGAATTCTATGGCTACGTCAACAACGTATTCGGAGAAGATGCTGTCACAAGTATGCGTTACGGACGGGCCCTTGCCGCTTATGAGGCAACGATCGTACAACCACGCGAAATCGGACTGGGCGTTCAAGTAACGTTCTGATCGAAATAAACAATCCTTCCGCGCCTCGGCCAGCTCCATAGGCGCGGAAGAACCGCACGGGTTCAAAAAACAGTCTGCAACTCGACGTTAATTCAAGAGGGACATACCTGGCCGACGGATATGGGTATGCTGAAGGGACATATGCCTTGGAAGCGGACGCGAGTGACATTCCTGAATTGCAGATTGGTGACATTTTAGCTTTGCCGGAGTTCTTTAATGTTGAGACTGTGGTTATAGCGAAATCAACAACTTAGAATTTTCAATTAATGGCACGCTAAGTTCGGCAAGTTTTCCATGCCTTGTCCGCCGACGGGCCGGTTTCACGAGCCGCGCTAATAAACCACTTACCTTATACTGCAGAACGCGCGACCCCTGATAAAAGTCAGTTTGCTCTCATAATTGTTTCAGGAGTGATACCGTCGTCCATCCACCGCTCAAGCGCTGTAAGCGGGTCGATGCTCTCCATTGCGACTCCGTCAGGACCCGGGAACAAACCGCAATGATCCATACCTGGAATCATGAAAAGCCGCACATTCTCGGCTAGCGCATCTGCACCGCCCGCTTCTTGTTGCGCTTTCTTGTGCCAGTCCACTGTCTGACCGGGTGTCACGATGGCATCAGCCCATCCATGCCAAACTATCATTTTGCCACCTGCCGCACGAAACTCTGAGATGTCTGGAGAATGCGCGTTAAACATCGCTGCCGCTTTGGTCATGCGAGAAATGTCACTTTCAAAGTCAAAATCGGTTGCCTTCCAGTCCTCACCCGGATCTTGTTCGAACGCGAGATAAGCACCAAACGACTGCGCAAATAACGGATTTAAGGGCACGGCACCTTCTGTATTTCCGGTAAGCCAAAGCCACCAAAATGGTTCCGATCCTGCTGGTACACCACCGGGGTACAGTTCTTCGCCCGCTGCATTGACCGGGGCCTGATACCATTTAGTAACCACGCCGATCTCTGCCTCGGAAAGGCACTGCGCGCTGTCTTGCCCATCTTGGCACAAGAGCGTGGAAACGTCAGGTAGGCATTGGCGCGGGTCCGAAATCAGCCCATCCTCTGTTCCATCCAGCCCGTCACACTGGCGCATTACTTCGTCGCCAATCAGCCCATCCTTACCGGGGCCGAGAATTGCTTGACCATCAGGACCAGTATTGGCCTTAGCCATCCAAGCCAACGCAACGCCAGCAAGACCCGTCTCGTTCATCGCAGGTGCACCCGAGATAATGCCCTGAAAATGGTCCGGGTATCGAAGTGACGCCATATGCGCCATGCGCCCCCCGGTGGAACACCCTTGGAACACCGCCTTTTCATGGGCGTTGCCATAAAATTCTTCGATCAAAATCTGGGCAACGCGGTAGGTTTCGCCGATAGACCGCCACCCCCAATCTCGTTCTGCATGCGTATTTTCCTCGGCCCATGCCCCATCAACTACAGACAGACCATGATGTCCGCTATCCGACGTCGCGGTCGCATAGCCACGTTCTAAACCTTCTTTCATCGCGTTGACCCATCGGCCGCTATCGTCCCCACGACCAAGGATACCGCACCATCCTCCACAACCGGCCTGATAGAATTTGCCATTCCAATTCTCTAACGGCAGTCGCGCCTCAATCGAGATTGCTGGCAATGCAGTCGCGCGTATCTCGCAATATGCGGGTAGCGTTTCAGCCGCCTCTACTATCTTCGTCGATGTGACATATGCCGCATCCATTCCAAAATTACTAAGCGCTTCGCACCGTGCGGCTGGATCCTCCTGAGCCGCAACCGGCGCACCAAGTAAGACGGTGACGAGAAAAACAACCGCCGTAGGTGTCCATAATTTCATGTTCTTTCCCCCTCCTATCGCAATTAAATGTCTATGACGCTGGTCAGTGTTTTTTCGCCATGGGGTCTTGTGACTGCGCCTGAGGTAGACGGTCAGGCTGATACCCCACTTCTCCCTCAAGGGTATGATCATTGGACGCCAAACAAGAAGAACACGGAACACTTGGGCCTAATATGGACAAGGCATCCAATTCAAATGAGGATTCTTGTGTGAAGCCTACAAGTCAATGGTACGTCGGTCTAGCTTGCTAAGCTCATTCGCCGTGAAGCCAATGCCACACCTCTGGCAGTGGTATGTAGAAACGGCACATTAGAAACCTAAGTTCAAATGGCAAACATACATGGTTCGACCCAGCACAATGGGGTCTGTCAGGGGGAAAGCAAATGACGGGAACATGCAACCCGCCGCAGCAAGAACCTATAGGGAGATCAAAAATTGTCGCGCAAAACCATCATCACTTGCGCCGTGACAGGTGCAGTTCACACGCCATCTATGTCGGACTATCTGCCTGTCACACCGGAAGAAATCGCCGAGCAGTCGATTGCCGCCGCAGAGGCAGGGGCGGCGGTTTTGCACCTACACGCCCGTGACCCAAAGGACGGTCGCCCTACACCTGATGCAGCCGTGTTTGACCAGTTTGTCCCAAAGATCGCATCAGCGACCAATGCAATCATAAACATCACAACAGGTGGCAGTACGCGGATGACACTAGACGAACGTTTGTCTTATCCGCTTCAGGCGAAACCCGAACTGTGTTCGCTGAATGTCGGATCAATGAATTTCGCATTCCACAAGGCGGCGAAAGGCATCACGAATTGGAAGCACGATTGGGAACAACCCTTTATTGAAGGCACAGAAGATCTGATTTTCCGCAATACATTTGTAGATATGAAATCAGTTCTTTCGCGACTTGGCGACGCCCACGGCACCCGGTTCGAGTTCGAGTGCTACGACGTCGGGCACCTTTATAACTTGGCACATTTGGTCGACGAGGGGCTGGTTAAAGGGCCACTCTTTTTGCAATGTGTATTGGGAATTCTAGGCGGGCTGAGCGCAGACGCCGAAAACTTGTTCTTGATGCGTAGTACGGCTGACCGGTTGTTCGGGCGGGACGGGTATGAATTCTCGGTTTTGGGTGCGGGCCGCCATCAAATGGGTTTGGCGACGATGGGCGCCGTAATGGGCGGACATGTCAGGGTCGGCCTTGAGGATAGCCTCTATCTTGGGCGTGGAAAACTTGCGCAAACTTGCGCCTCTCAAGTCACTAAGATTCGTGGAATCCTTGAAGAGCTTTCGCTTGAAATTGCTACCCCAAACGAGGCGCGCAGTATCCTAGGCACCAAAGGCGCGGACAAAGTCGGGTTCTAGCGAAACTAATCGCGGCCGAAGTCAGTCAGAAGAGGCGAGGTCGTCTAGTCGCAGCGCAACATGAAGTTCAAGCGACGCAATTGGATCTTTCCAACCGCCGGTGACCTCGCGCAGCGTATCGAGACGCTGGCGCACAGTATTGACATGGACATCTAACCGTTCGGCGGTGCGCGCAATGTTATAGTGGTTATCGAAAAAACACAGCAGAGTAGTCTTTAGATGTGCCCGGTTTCGCGGATCACGCGCGGCAATCGGCGCAAGTACACCGGCCACAAATTCTTTGATGCGACTTGGGTCGCTGCGTTCGAATATCCGTGCAAACAAACTAATATCTGCGACGTCAATAAATCGGCTAAGCGGTGCAATCTTTTTCATAGCACGCATCGCGTTGCCAAGTTCCGCGTAATGCTGGGGGCTGGTCTCTAGCTCAGTAAATGGCGCTGAGACAAGACCACCAATCTTTTGCTTGCCAACGCGGCGGCTAAGAACCGTTGTTAGTTTCTCCATCTCCGAAATCGGCCCAATAGCCAGATATGCATCGTCGATCAGATCAACCAACACATTCAGTCGTCCGCCAGCATCGCGGATCAGTTCGGTTTGCTCGGCGCGGTCCATTCCAGTAACCACCATTAGCGCCATGCGGATTGGCTGCTCCGAACTAAGCGAAAGGCGGTTGCGCGCAGAATCGATCGTCGGCACATCGGGTGGCGAGACAAGAACGAGGTGCCTAAGTAACGTAGAGGATGCGATCAAACGCTCTGTATGACGTTTCTCTGCCCAAAGTTTTGCAATCGAAAGCGCGACAGTACTTCGTTCAAGGTTGCGAAGCTGGATTTCATCAATCTTGCCAGTATGACAAACAACCAAGCTATCGCCACGTGTGGCGCCTCCGTGGAGCGCCAAGATAAGGCATCTCTCATTGCTATTCTCGATGAGAACCGCTGACCGCCCGTTTTCGCGAGACCGGGCAATCGCCGAAAGCATCTTTGCCTGATCAATCCGTCTTGCGCGAATATCGTCGTTCAAAGTGCCATTAAACCCAGGTGCAGTGAATTCTTCTCTGATTGTTAAATTGCTGTCTAGATATTGAATCGATCCTCCAATGTTCCCCGCCATCCGCTGCATAAACGTCATCAGGTCAGCGCCACGCGCCAATAAGGACATCATATCGTCATGTGCCTGCGCAGACGCTTCGACGCGCTGAATATGTTCCTCTAGCGAACTTCGATTGCGCTCTGTCTCTTCTAAGGCTTCGGAAAGGCGCGAAAATATTCTGGCGTTGCGCATGGCAACACCTGCATGCTGCGCAAAGGACCCAAGCACGGATATCTCGCGCCCGGAGTAATCTCGGCCATAGCGATCAGCAACAAACAAAAGACCTTGTACCTTGTCATCGGCAAGGATCGGGAATCCAGCGAGAGATTTAATGCTTTCGTCTTCGAAGCGACGATCAAGATCGCGAGAGTGCCGAAACCTGTCGTCACCAAGATAGTCTTTGGTCACAAAGAAACTGCGTGTTTCCGCAATCAGGCTAACAACGCCTCGATCGACACTGCTCGACATATGTGCCGTGCCAGGAGAAAGGTTACCTTCAATGGCAAAGTTGCGGAACACCTGCTTTTCTTCATCCAACATAGTAAGCCAAGCGATATTTGCGCTTACCAAATTTCGCGCGCGCGATACGATCTTGCGCAGCAAATCTTGCAGCGACAACGTGCGCGAAAGGTCGTGTGTTGTGTCGATTAACAGATTGAGACCACGTTCCGTCAGCGCAGACCCGCTTGGCCGTTTGATGAGTGAAGCAAGCTGAGCATGTAGCTTTTGTGCGACCTCGGGGTCGCCAGCATCTTGTCCAAGCTTCAACAGCAATGGCTGTAATTCTGCCTCTGTTGCGCCGCGCGTGATTTGTTCGAGTACGGAGGAAGTCAACGAAGCAATTGAGTTAGTCATTTCTTATTCCTGTGCGTGGTCTGGTGCGCTTCTGAGGGAGCGGTATCTGCGCCTGATACGATATGTCTAAGATATCCATAAAAATGATCAACTTATGACGTAATACAACATATTTATGCGTATCGCCTCATGTCACAAAATTGACGGGAGAAGAGGCTGGCAGCAATTGCCAGTAAATTCTGGGAGGCAAAATTGTCCAAAGTTTACCCCGACGCAGGATCTGCGTTGGACGGATTATTGCGGGATGAAATGTTGGTCGCGGCTGGCGGATTTGGGCTGTGTGGCATTCCCGAGCTGTTGATCGCTGCCATTCGTGCAAGCGGTGTGCGCAAACTGACGGTCGCTTCGAATAATGCTGGCGTCGATGGCTTTGGCTTGGGGCAGCTACTTGAGACCAAACAAGTCAGGAAAATGATCTCGTCCTATGTCGGCGAAAACGCCGAGTTCATGCGCCAGTATCTGGCCGGCGAGCTTGAAATTGAGTTCAACCCGCAAGGAACGCTGGCAGAGCGCATGAGGGCAGGTGGAGCAGGGATACCAGGTTTTTATACCAAAACCGGGGTCGGCACGGTCGTCGCAGAGGGCAAACCACACATGGATTTCGACAGTATAACCTATGTGCTTGAGCGTGGGTTGGTTGCTGATCTGGCCATCGTAAAGGCTTGGAAGGCCGATCCAACAGGAAATCTGGTGTTCCGAAAAACTGCGCGCAATTTCAACGTACCGGCAGCGATGTGCGGGAAGATTTGTGTTGCTGAAGTCGAAGAGATCGTTCCCACAGGCAATCTTGACCCCGATCAAATCCACCTACCCGGTGTCTACGTTCATCGGCTTGTGGTTGGGCAGCATGAAAAACGTATCGAGCAGCGAACAACAAGGGCGCAACCTGAAAATGCCTAGCGCAGACCTAAACGTGGTTAGGGCGCAGGCCGTCACAAACATCGGGTTTGTGTAATTTTAAGAGGATATGAATGAGCTGGAACCGAAATCAAATGGCGGCGCGCGCAGCAAAAGAGCTGGAAGATGGCTCCTATGTAAACCTTGGGATTGGTATTCCGACGCTGGTGTCGAATTTTATTCCCGATGGTGTTTCGGTCACGCTTCAGTCCGAAAATGGCATGCTCGGCATGGGGCCATTCCCCTACGAAGGCACAGAAGATCCCGATCTGATTAATGCCGGCAAGCAGACAATCACGGAGCTTGCGAATACTGCCTATTTTGACAGCGCAATGAGCTTTGGCATGATCCGCGGCGGCAAGATTGCGATGGCAATTCTTGGTGCAATGGAGGTGGCCGAGAACGGCGATATCGCTAACTGGATGATCCCGGGAAAGCTCGTAAAGGGAATGGGCGGCGCAATGGATCTTGTGGCGGGCGTCGGTCGCGTTGTCGTTGTCATGGATCACACCAACAAACATGGCGACAGCAAAGTCCTAAAAAATTGCACCCTTCCGCTGACGGGCGCAGGGGTGGTCGATCGGATCATCACGGATCTAGGTGTGCTTGATGTTGTCGAGGGCGGGTTACGCATCGTCGAGCTCGCCCATGGTGTCACGGAAAATCAACTACGCGCCGCAACGCAGGCAACGATCGTCAACACAACGGCGCCAGTTACCCATGCGCGGGCGCAATAAAGATCGCGAACGACGCGACATACGCAAAACAAGGAGGAAATCATTGAAACATATTTTAAAAACGACCGCAGCAGCTGCGGCGCTAGTTGTGGCTGCACCAGCTGTCCACGCGGAGCCGCTTAAGATCGGCATCATCGAAAGCCTTTCAGGCGCACAGACGTCGACCGGTCGCTTATTTGCTGCTGGCGTGAAATTTGGCATCGACCAAATCAACGCTGAAGGCGGCTTCAACGGGGAACCAATTGAAGTCGTTGAATACGACAACGCCGGTGGGGCAACGGAAGCTGCGGACAAATTTCGCCAAGCCGCAGCTGACGGTGTCAATATCGTCATCCAAGGTGCTTCTTCTGCGATCGCCGGGCAAATCACCGAAGATGTACGCAAGCACAACATCCGCAATCCCGGCAACGAGATCTTGTTCATGAACATCGGTGCCGAAGCGATGGAATTAACTGGCGAAAAATGCCACTTCTATCACTTCCGCTTTACCACAACTGCACCCATGCGTGTGAACGCGCTAACCAATGCAATGGGGCAGGCTGGTGAACTGGGCACCAAAGTAATGTCGATGAACCAGAACTATTCTTGGGGGCAGGACATGCAGGCCGCAATTGCCGCTGCGGCTGAGAACAACAACTATCAGGTAGTGGACGAGGTTCTGCACGACGTTAATAAGATTCAGGATTTCGCCCCTTTCGTCGCCCGGATCAAGTCAGCCGAACCAGATACTGTGATCACTGGCAATTGGTCGAATGACTTGCTGTTGTTGATGAAAGCCAGTGGCGACGCAGGTCTTGACGTGCGCTTTGGCACTGCCTTTCTGGATCAGCCGGGCAATCTCGCCAACGCGGGCGCGACAGCACTAGGCCACTATATCGCAAATAACTATGACAATAGCGCCGGTTCCGAAGAGTTCGCTGAAGAATACAAGAGCGCCATCGGCCACTACCCGCGGTTTGTTGAGCCACAGGCAGCATTTGCAGCCGGTATGCTAGGCGAGGCCCTCGCTGGACTCGACTTTGGGGGCGGTGAAGTCAACGTGACTGATATCGCCTTGGCGCTCGAAAACGCTGCCTATGAAAGCCCAATCGGCACGATTTCAGTTCGGGCCGAAGATCACCAGACCATTCGCCCGGTCGTAGTTTCTAAGGTTGTCGAAAACGCCACTTATCCTGCTGACGATACTGAGATGGGATTCCAATCTGTGGCCGTCGTGCCCGCAGAACAAGCGATCTATCCGGTGCAGGAAAGCTGCTCGATGGAACGTCCCGGTTAACGATACGCAATGACCCTGGCGGACCCAAGTCGTGCGCCAGGGATAACACTAACTTGGCGCGCCAAGTCGGCGGAGATCTCAATGGAATTCTTAATTATATCAACGCTGAATGGCGTGATCTACGGCTTATTGCTGTTTATGGTGTCGGCCGGGCTGACGCTGATTTTTGGCATGATGGGCATCCTGAACTTTGCCCATGCATCATTCTATATGCTTGGCGCATATCTGGCCTACGCCTTGTCTCCAATAATTGGATTCTGGGGTGGCATCTTGGTAGCACCCTTGCTGGTCGGGCTATTTGGCATGTTAACCGAGCGTTACCTGCTTCGCCGGGTTCATGCTCATGGTCACGCACATGAATTGCTGCTGACCTTTGGTCTGGCGTTGATCATTGCCGAGGTGGTCAAGCTGTTCTTTGGCGACTTCCCGGTCGCTTATCAGATCCCCGACGACCTACGCTTTGCAGCGTTCTCTGTATTTGGGACAGACTATCCGTTCTACCGTGTGTTTATCGGAACGGTCGCGGTTGCGATGTTCGTGGTCCTTTGGCTCCTTTTGTCACGTACCCGCGTGGGTATCGTTGTACGCGCGGCTGAACGGCTTCCCGAAATTGCCGAAGCACTTGGCCATAATATTCCCGTTGTATTCATGTGTGTCTTCGGCGCTGGCGCTGCACTCGCGGGCTTGGCAGGGGCGGTCGCGGGGGCGTTCTATCCAACCAATCCAAACATGGCCGCTGAACTAGGCGTGATCGTCTTCGTTGTCGTTGTCGTCGGTGGGCTCGGTTCTCTTAAGGGATCACTGCTCGCATCTCTATTGATCGGCCTATTCTCATCCTTTGCGGTCGGGATTGATTTGTCTCTGGCCAATCTGCTCGGACTAATCGGGCTTGGTGATTGGGCACGTTCCGTGGGTGGTCTGTTAACCACAGAAGTTTCATCGATCAGCGGAACCATTCCATTCGCGCTGATGCTGCTAGTGTTATTGGTCCGCCCTGCCGGACTTATGGGAGAGCGCAACTAATGTCCGTCAAAGCAAAATTAATATTGGGAACTGCAGTTTTGTTGGGCCTGATAATCATGCCGCCGTTTCTAGATGCTGGCTGGCAAAACGCGCTGAATACGATGCTGATCGCAAGCTTGTTCGCGTTGTCATTCAATCTTTTGGCCGGGCAGGCGGGACTGTTGTCCTTTGGTCATGCTGCATATTTCGGAATTGGGGCCTTTGCTGCGCTGCATTTGATGCAAGCAATCGAGGATGGGCTACCAATCGCAACACCATTGCTGCCTCTGGCAGGCGCCCTAGCCGGATTGATCGCTGGCGTATGTGCGGGCTGGTTTGCCACGATGCGATCAGGGGTATATTTTGCTCTGGTTACATTGGCCATTGCTGAACTATTCCATTCCTTTGCTCCGCACCTCAAGAACCTCTTCGGTGGCGAATCTGGTATTTCGGGCATGCGCATGCCTTGGGCCGGTTTCAACTTTGGTACTGTACTCGAAGTTTACTACCTCACCCTTGCTTGGGTTATCGTATGCACCGCATTGTTATGGGCCTATACCCGTACACCTTTTGGGCGCCTGACTTTAGCCCTGCGCGACAACGAACAACGTGTTCTTTTTATGGGGTACGACGCCCATATAGCTAAGACTGTGATATTTGCGGTGTCCGCAATGTTTTCGGGCGTCGCAGGTGCCTTGCAGGCAATGTCGAACGAGACGGCGAACTACGCGTTATTTGCGTCCCATGTTTCTGCGCAAGTCGTACTTTATACTTACGTCGGTGGCGCAACACTGTTCTTCGGGCCTGTGTTCGGTGCTGTCGCATTTACGCTTTTTGCGTTCTTGGTTTCTGACCTGACGCGTAGCTGGCTGTTTTATCAGGGGCTGATATTCGTACTTGTAATGCTGTACGCACCCAACGGGATCGGCGGAGCAATCGCCTATCATGTCCGCCACTGGCGTGAACTCAATTGGTCGCGACTGGCACAACCATATGGCATCGCGTTGATCGGCGGGATGTTGGTGACGGCAGGCGTTGTATTCGTGACCGAGACTGTCTCGATTCTGTTTGGGCTGGAATATGAAAACCTGCGTGGGAACGCAGAAGGTGGCTTCCCGGAATTCGCCTTGCTAGGCGGAACATGGTCACCCACTTCACCAATTACTTGGGCATTACCCGCATCGTTGTTGATCGGAGGCATATGGCTAATCCGTAAGGCCATAAAACAGATCAACGACACCCAAGATGACAACCGTGAACTAGACGACAGCGTTACCGACAAAGAAGGGGTCCAAGCATGACTACAGAACAGGCAAACGAAGCGCTCACCTTAAAAAAAGTCGCCAAGTCCTTTGGCGCTCTATCGGTGATCCAAGGGGTCGAACTGTCGGTCAAGGCAGGAGAGCGTCATGCGGTGATCGGACCAAACGGGGCGGGTAAATCGACATTGTTCAATTTGATCTCGGGGATGTTTCCCCTGACTGCGGGCCAAATACTTCTGAACGGCAATCGTATATCGGGCCTTACACCGCATCAGATTAATCGGGCAGGATTGTCCCGATCTTTTCAGATTACCAATATATTCCATAGGATGAGTGTGTTTGAAAACGTGCGTATGGGCGTTCTGGCTCGCCACAACACGCGATTTGACCTTTTGCGTCCGATTTCACGGATGCGGGCAATAAACGACGAAACCGCTGAAATTTTGGATACGGTCGGTCTGGCTGCACGGGCAGATCATCTCGCAGGCGATCTTAGCTATTCGGAACAACGTGCGCTGGAAATCGGCATGACGTTGTCGACCGGGGCCGAAGTGATTTTGCTTGATGAGCCAACTGCAGGCATGTCACGCGAGGAAACTGCCCAGGCCGTCGAATTGATCCGCAATGTCACCGAAGGCAAGACATTGCTAATGGTCGAACATGACATGAGCGTGGTCTTTAGCCTTTGCGACTACGTATCGGTACTGGTGTACGGCAGCATCCTTGCCACTGATACCCCCGAAGCGATCAGCCAGAACAGTGCGGTCCAACAGGCCTATTTGGGCGAGGACGCAGCATGAATCTTTTTGAAATCAACGGACTGCATGCCCACTACGGCAAAAGCCACATCCTACATGGTATCAACATGGCAATCCCCGAGGCGTCCATAGTCTCGCTGCTGGGGCGCAACGGGTCAGGTCGTTCAACATTTATGAAGACCATCATGGGTCTTGTCCCACCAACCGCTGGATCAGTTCAACTGGTCGGTCAGGAGCTGGCTGGTCAGCGACCCTACGATATTTGCCGCAGTGGTATCGGCTATGTCCCCGAGGAACGGTTGGTCTTTCCAAACCTGACCGTCGAAGAAAACCTAATGATGGGTGTTCAGAAAGCATATTCAGACGTTCCGCAATGGACCGTCGACGAAATGTACAACTACTTCCCACGTCTGAAAGAGCGACGCGATATCAACGCTGGTTATTTGTCTGGTGGGGAACAGCAAATGCTAACCATGTGCCGGTCTTTACTCGGTAACCCGCGGCTCTTGCTCATCGACGAGCCGACCGAGGGTCTAGCCCCTAAGATCGTCGAGGTGGTCATGGAAGTCATTCTAGACATCGCCCGACGTGGTGTCGCTGTCGTCCTCGTAGAACAAAAGCTGACGATCGCGCTGAAGGTTGCCGACGAAGTCCATGTTATGGGCCATGGTGAGCTGGTCTTTAAAGGCACCCCAAAGGCGCTGGCAGATGATCCTGATATACGGCGCCGCTGGCTAGAAGTCGCCTAAGTAATCCGAATAAAACATAAAATCGACAGGAACGAGATGAGTTATATTGAACGTATGCGCCCAGAACCGGGTAAAAAGGTGCTGATCACAGCTGGGGCGTCTGGCATTGGCGCGGCCATTGCGAAGGCCTATTTGGAAGCAGGCGCACAGGTCGCAATCTGCGATGTCGACCGAGTAGCGATTGAACGGTTCACATCGGAAAACAAATCGGTTTGTGGCATCGTTGCAGATGTTTCTGACCCAATTGCCGTCAGCAATATGCTTGAAACCGTTGAACGTGATCTTGGCGGTCTCGATATGCTGATCAACAACGCGGGCATCGCTGGGCCGACAGGTCCAATCGAAGAGCTGGCGCTTGATGATATTCGAAAGACGCTCGACATCGATCTATTGAGCCAATTCATCGTCATTAGCCAAGCTGTACCTTTGCTTGCCCAAAGCTCCAATGCATCCATAATCAATGTCGCGTCGGTTGCCGGACGGCTCGGGTACCCGCTACGTACCCCATATGCGGCTGCCAAGTGGGGTATTGTCGGCTTGACCGCCAGCCTCGCCAAAGAAATGGGTCCACGTCAGATCCGCGTTAATGCGATCCTACCCGGGCCGGTCTTGGGTCCGCGCATGGACGGCGTAATCCGCGACAAAGCAGATGCCGAAGGGCGTAGCCTAGCAGATGTAGGGCAAGAGTTTGTCGCGAATATCTCGCTTCGCCGGATGGTCGGCCCAGATGACATCGCCGGCATGGCACTATTTCTAGGTTCACCAGCAGGCGCAAATATCGCGGGTCAAGCAATCAGCGTGTGCGGCAATGTCGAAACACTTTGAATACTCTGCCCCGGTCCATTCACAAGCGATACTTTGAACGACGAAGTCCGCACCGTTACGGGCGCGGACACCGGTCTAATCGGCGCAAGCTGGGTCTGCCTGTCGACGGCTGACGCCTGAGGGCCGCACCAACCCTATCGGATGTATTGCATTTGCTACCCCAAGAGCGTTCTCCTGTGATCAAAACAGACCAACCGGACCGCCAAAAGGCCGGCGCTTGAGCGTTATTCCTGAGCAGCAATTGATCTGCCGGTGTACGGAGAGCCGTCGCCTCTAATTATTCAAAAATACGGTTATATTCCCGCCATTGAGCGTTTTGCCCGACTTGGAGTGGTTTCCTGAAGTAATTGGCACTGGTGCGTCAAGCATTCTTGGCCCAAATGTCATGAAATTCTGACCCAAGCCGGACTTTGAGCATCCGCTACGCCAAAGTCTGCTGTGCGGACGAAACGCCATTTCGCGGCGTCTGCGCCAATGGCCGCGTTGGAGGTGTCGTTCAACAAACCGTCGTTTTGGGAAGGTACTCAAGAACGGTGTGCTCTAAAAATTTCTGGCACTGCTATGAGCAGCAATAGTGTTGCGGCAAATATAAAAAGCCAGCTTCCGACAATTTGAAACAACTGCGCACCGCAAAAACCGCGGGAGGTAAAACAGGCAAGTGTTAAACTGTGCAGCCAGAGCTTTGGCACAGCCTCTCGCCGTGACGTTTCACTCCCGACCAATGCCGCCAATTCTATTCCGATGTCAGTCGCCATTCCCGACACATGGGTTGTACGGACCCGCGCCCGCGAAATCATCGTTGTCACAGCGTTTTGTAGACCCATGATAAAGCTGAGGGTGATGACCAGAGATATCTCGTGCTCTGTGGCCGATGACATCACAAGAGTCGTACCTACCAGTAGAAGTATAATTGCCTCTGCGGCAACTGCTAAAGCATAGACCGACCGGATGTGTTTTCTTTCGCCGGCTTGAATGGCAAGTGCTGCCATACTCGCACCGCAGATGAAGGCCACGACTAGGCCCAAAAAGGAAAACGCGATTGGGATAGCGCCATTAGCAATGTGGTCAGAAAATGCCGAGATGTTTCCTGTCATATTTGCAGTGAACGAACCGGCAATAAGGAATCCGACGGCGTTCAGCGCACCAGCAACTGAAGAAAGCAGGCCCGCCAGAACCAGATCAATATTTGGGGTGCGGGCATCGCCAACTTTGATGAGCATTATAATTCCGAATAGTTAGGTCTGTAAGAGTGGCACTGCCCCCATATCTGCACCACTATCATTTAAGCCCCGATCAAAACCCAGACAGACATTGGATATCTGAGCGATACGTGAACCGCGACTCTAGTTAGTGTCAGGGTAGGGATGTCATCGCATTTCCTCCACCATCTTTTCACGGAATACTTCGGTGGGTGTCTTCCATCCGAGGCACTTGCCAGGTGTGTTGTTGAGACGATCGCAGATCTCTTTCATGTCCTGCTCCGTCATTAATCTGATGTCGAGGTCTCGCGCACGTCGATCCGCTGCCATTAATTGAGCAACAGCACCGTAGTATCTACCGTGTTTGGGCATGCTTTCGTCACTGAAGTGGTTGCGCTTCAGCTCGCGAAAGATCGTCGAGCGACAGCGTTTCAAAACACGCGCCATCTCATCAACCGGGACCTTTGCGTGTCTCCAGCGTTCTATTCTGCGACGTTCTGTGATACTCAACTGCTTGTAAGTCGTTCTCATATCGATTCCTCTCGTCAGATAACATATTGTTTTCTAACAAGAGTCGCAGTTGAAGGTAGCGCGCACCGGCTACACACCATGTTGCAACCAAGTAGCAATGTCACCCGGCATGCAAAGCAGAAGTGTCACCACAGGTCGCGACGGGAGCAAGGCTTGGCAGCCCGGAGACCTTACATTTCGAAGGGCTGAAACGCCTTGCGGATTAGTTGTCGAAAACGGTTTTGTTTGGAACAATGCGCTTCTGATCATCGAGTATTTTGGTCCGCTTACCGGGAATACCTTTGTACTCGATTGCAGATCTACGTCCACGAACGTCGGTGATGGTAACAGTGTAAGTAGCGCCTAGGTAACCTGCCTCGAACCGGGTCTTAAACTCTTTGAACTCGGATTTTGAAGCGCCATGCTTCTGACAAAAGTTCTCGAACTCGTTTCGGAAAACTGGAAGGGCGTGGAGAAGCTGATCTGACCCGGTTCCTTCATCTATTTGGCCTGTCAGGAAATCGACAACGAGGAAGCGATCTGGGCTGGATAATGCGTCTGCAAAGACATCTGTCGGGTAGTAACCGACGACGAAACCTTGTCCGCTTGCAAGTGAGTCAGCGAAATTGTGTGCAATGGCGTGTAGTACAGAGTGCTTCATGTATGTCAGTAGAAAGCATCCGTTCATGGGGTCAAGATAATTGCTCGGCAGACGCACGGTTGGCCCGCCGTCTCTCATAATCACCCACCCCATGCCCGATCTCTCTGCCTGTTATCGTTGGGGGCGAGAGTGACATTCCTGAATTGCAGATGAGTGACATTTTAGCTTTGCTGCTACACACCAAATCCCGTATAATGATAGTTATGTTAACTTAACTATGTGTTGCTAAGATCACAGTTGTTACACACCATAATACGACATTTGGTGATCAACTTGATCTGTCTCGCGATACGGCATTTTGGAGTTTGCGCCATAAACCGAACTTGTTGACGCAAGAAGCAAATGCTTTGGTGGAAACGCACGTGCGGCCTCTAATAGCTCAAATGTTCCCAATAGGTTAGCTTCTGTATAAGCTCTTGGATTGTCGATTGAGTATCGTACGCCAGCTTGAGCGGTCAAATGGACGACTGCGTCAAAACAGATCAATAGGCTTGCGCGCTGCCATGCAATTTGTGTCCGCTTTCTCAACACCCTGCAGAAAAATTTCGTGTTTGACGACAGGCCCATAGATTTCGACCCAGATACGCTTTTGCGGGCGTGCCCTTTCTTGGTCCCATCCTAATACAAGGCTTCTTTCGCTGACCCGCTTGCCAGACGATTGATAAGGGTCTTGGTGCACCGGCGGTCAGCGCGCTTAGGGTAACTCTAGTCTAAGTCACATTGTGCTGTGGATTTTAGCCAGCTTCCGAATGCGGCTAATGTTTCGCTTTCTTCTTGTCGGTTTGGTCGGATCAGGGCGTAGGGTGTTGGTCCGTTTAGGGTTCGTGTGTGGACTTTGTGTAATGTTCCGGATGCGATTGCTTGTTGAGCGAAGATATCAGGCAGGAGCGCGATGCCTAGGCCGGCCTGGGCGGCAGAAATGACCATGTCGAAGTGCTGGACCCGCGGTCCCCGCAAACGATCAATCTCCATATCCTCGCTATTCGCAAACCATTGGTTCCATAGCTCAGGCCGTGTCGCGAGCTGGATGAGCGGGTATGACGCTAAGTCAGCGGACGACAGGTTTTGACCTGCGGGGATCAGGCTGGGTGCCGCGACGGTGATTAGGGTTTCATCCAAAAGAGGCGTTACGTCGGTATCATTGCCGGCCATCACAGCCCTTTGTATTGCGGCGTCGAATGGGCTTTCGTCAAAAATTACGGGATGCAGGGCAGAGGCGAGATCGATTGAAACCTCGGGATGTGTTTTCAGGAACTCGGGCAGCCGTGGGATTAACCAAGTCGCTGCAAACGTCGGCAATACCGCCAGTCGTAGAACATCTCCGCCCCCGCCGAACCCCATGACCATTTTAGCGGATCGGTCTAGTTGGGTCAGGATATCCCGTGCTTCATAAACCATTGCGCGGCCTGCGTCCGATAGCTGTAATCGCTTTTTAACACGGTAGAATAGCTGCACGCCCAACCGTTGCTCTAACGAACGGATTGATCTGCTAACTGCACTTTGTGTCAAGTCTAGCGCGTTCGCCGCACCCGAAACTGTTCCGAGTTCAGCGCAAAACACCAATGCGCGTAGCTCTTGAACGCTAGGTGTATAGTTGGGGCGATACGTCATGATATTCCAAAAACTCATCAAGTATTGATTTTCAATCGTTATCACTTGGCTGGAAAACTTGCTAGAAAAGCTGAAACCAGAAGGAACCTGATATGTCGCTGAAAGCAAAAGACGCCCCCGATCTGAACCGTTTCGATTATGCAGACCCCTTCTCGCTTGAAACTCAGCTGACTGAAGAAGAGCGCATGATGCGCGACGCGGCCAAGGCATATGCCCAAGGCAAACTGCAACCGCGCGTGATTGCCGCCTATCGTGATGCTGAAACTGATCCAGCAATCTTTCGCGAGATGGGCGAGATGGGTCTTCTTGGTATCACCATTCCCGAAGAATACGGCGGGCTTGGCGCATCTTACGTGTCTTACGGGCTTGCTGCGCGGGAAATTGAACGTGTCGACAGCGGTTACCGTTCGATGATGTCGGTGCAAAGTTCGCTTGTGATGTATCCGATTTATGCGTTTGGATCAGAAGAACAGCGCAAGAAATACCTGCCTAAGCTTGCAACTGGCGAATGGATTGGGTGCTTTGGCCTGACAGAACCCGACGCAGGCAGCGATCCATCAGGCATGAAAACAGTCGCGAAGAAAACAGCGACTGGCTATGTGATCTCGGGCGCGAAGATGTGGATTTCCAATAGCCCAATCGCGGATGTCTTTGTGGTTTGGGTCAAATCAGAGGCCCACGGCGGCAAAATACGGGGCTTTGTACTGGAAAGAGGCATGAAGGGTCTGTCCGCGCCAAAGGTTGGCGGAAAGCTATCGTTGCGTGCCAGCATCACGGGTGAAATCGTGATGGAGGGCGTTGAGGTTGGTGAGGACGCGCTTTTGCCTAATGCCGAAGGCCTAAAGGGGCCTTTTGGATGTTTGAACCGCGCGCGTTATGGCATCAGCTGGGGCGTGATGGGGGCCGCCGAATTTTGCATGGATGCGGCACGCCAATACGGTCTGGACCGCAAGCAGTTTGGCAAGCCATTGGCACAGACCCAGTTGCATCAACTCAAGCTCGCGAACATGCTCACGGAAATCAGCCTTGGACTGCAAGCAAGCCTGCGTGTTGGCCGCCTGATGGATGAAGCAAAAGCCGCGCCAGAGATGATTTCGATCATCAAACGCAACAACTGCGGCAAGGCGTTGGATATTGCGCGGATGTCTCGGGACATGCACGGCGGCAATGGGATTTCAGAGGATTTCCAGATCATGCGCCATATGGTGAACCTAGAAACGGTTAACACATATGAAGGCACCCATGACATTCATGCACTAATCCTTGGCCGTGCGATCACCGGATTGCAGGCGTTCTTTTAGAGCCAAGAGATCATGAAAAAACCACTGATCCTCACCATCAATCCGGGCACCACCACCACCCGTCTGGGGCTGTTTGAACCGGCTGACGGGACCGTCATTTGCGTCACGGAAACAACGATTGAGCATGATGAAACCCGGATGGCAGAGTTCGCTACGATTTCGGATCAGCTAGATTTTCGTGGGCGAGAGATTGCAGGGTTCCTTGCCGATTTGCCGGATGATGTGTCGTTTGTCGCGGTGGCCGGTCGAGGTGGGATGCTAAGCCCGGTCCCGGCGGGGGTAATTGCGGTGAATGACACGCTTGTCGATTTTGCGCTGAACACGCCCGTCTATAGCCATGCGTCCAACCTTGGCGCGCCTTTGGCGCAGGCAATTGCAGAGCAACACAAGATTGACGCCTTTATCGTGGACCCCGTTTCGGTGGATGAACTGCCTGATGTTGCCCGCATCTCTGGCTTTCCCGAAATCGCACGGTTTTCATTCGTCCATGCCCTGAATATTCGCGCCTGCGGTCGGAGATTGGCAAATGAATTGGGTAAGCCGTTTGAGGCACTAAATGCCGTCGTGGCCCATATGGGGGCAGGAATTTCTATCGCTGCGATCAAAAACGGACGCATCGTCGAAAGCTCGAACCGGATGGAGAATTCGCCATTTTCGCCAGAACGTGCAGGCGGGCTACCGATCATGCCGCTGATTGAGCTGTGCTATTCCGGGGAATATTCCGAGGCTGACCTAAAGAAAAAACTATACGGAAACGGCGGTGTCTTTGCCTATCTTGGGACCAAAGACATGCGTCAGGTCGAAGAGATGATTGCAAAGGGCGATACGCAGGCGGCGTTGGTTTGGGATGCAATGCTGTATCAGATTAAGAAGACCATTGGCGCGATGGCTGGCGTGTTGGATTTTGAACCAGACGGGATCATTTTGACGGGCGGCATGGCGCAATCAGCCAAGGTCATTGCCACGTTAACATCAGGGTGTAAGGCACTGGCCCCGATCCATATCTACCCCGGCAGCTATGAGAGCGAAGCGCTCGCCTCTGGCGTAGCACGCGTTATGGCAGGCATGGAAAAGGCGATGGTTTGGCCCGTCACACCAAACGGGAAAACTGCATGACGATCCGCACTTTCAATGAATTAGAACGCCAGATGTCAAAGCGCCCGCCGCTTCGGGTGGTTGTTGCTGGCGCGGACGATAGCCGCGTTTTGGATGCTATGTCTGCGGCTGCCAATCATGGACAAATTAGCAAAGCAATTCTGGTCGGTGACGCCGCCGAAATACGCCGCTTAATGCCGGCTGATTTGTCGAAAATCGCAGAGGTCATTGACGCCCAAGACGCGGGTACCTGCGCAAACCTAGCCGTCGCCAAGGCGCGAGGCGGGGCTGCCGATGTCCTTGTCAAAGGTAATATTAGCTCTGCCGCCTATCTGCGGGCGGTGGTGAACAAAGAAACTGGTCTACGCAAATCCGGCGTGTTGTCGAACCTGACATTGGCCGAGATGCCATCGCTTGACCGGCTGATTGCTGCGACGGACAATGGGATAATCGTGCTCCCTACCCTCGCGCAGAAACGCGCGATCCTGCAAAATAGCCGTGAGTTGTTTGCGGGCCTTGGTATCGCGAACCCGCGTGTCGCGGCGATTGCAGCTTCGGAAAAGGTGACAGATACGCAACCAGCCACGACAGACGCAGCAGCCCTTGCTGCTGAATCGCAACGTGGTGATTTTGGTATGATGCGCGTCGAAGGTCCGTTTGGCTATGATGTTGCGGTTTCTGCCGCCGCCGCAAAGGCAAAAGGCATGACCACCTCCCAAGTCGCTGGCCGCGCCGACTTGATCCTATTTCCAAACATCGAAGCCGGTAACGCAACGGTCAAAGCATGGAAATTCCACGGTCAAGCCCGCACCGCCAGCATCGTTTTGGGCGCGTCTATCCCTGTGTTGCTCAACTCTCGATCAGACGGGGTTGAACAACGCAGGTTAGGATTGGTCCTTGCACAGGCCGTCATTGCCGGGTTGGAACAGGCCTAACAGCCTGATTTATTCCCGTGATTTAGAAGCAAAACGCGGCAACATGGCTGAAAAATCTTTACCAAGACCGTCTTCGTTTTCGACAAACTGCGCATATAGCCCGAGCGCAAGTTGCCCCATTGGCGTGTCTGCATCAACGCTTCGCGCGGCCTGCTGGGACAACCGTAGATCCTTCAGCATCAATTCAGCGGCGAAACCGGGCTTGTAATCATTGTCGGCTGGGCTTGGCACGCCAACGCCGGGCGCCGGGGTGTATGCATTCATTGACCAACTAGAACCCGAAGACGTCGACACAACATCATAGAGTTTCTGACGATCCAGCCCAATTTTATCGGCGAGCGCAAAAGCCTCGCAGGTGGCAATCATCGTCGCGCCAAGGATCATGTTGTTGCAGATTTTTGCGGCCTGCCCTGCCCCGGCATCACCGCAATGCACCGTTTTTTGTCCCATAATATCCAGCAACGGCGTCATGGCGGCAAAGGCCTTGGCCGACCCACCAGCCATAAAGGTCAACGTGCCAGCCTGCGCGCCGCCGATACCACCCGAAACAGGGGCATCAAGGCTTTCCAAACCATGCGACGCGCACAGATTGGCGACCGCACGGGCGCTTTCGACATCCACTGTCGAACAATCGCAAAGCACGGCACCTTTGGCCATCATAGGGATCAGCTCATCCGCGACGCCGCGCAATATGGCGCCATTCGGCAGCATTGTGATAACGACCTGCGCCTCTTTTGCGGCATCGGCCAAAGACCCCACCGAAGTCACACCCTCTATCGTGATGCCGGCGACATCAAATCCAGCGACGTCGTGCCCCGCCTTTGCCAAATTGGCCGCCATCGGGCCACCCATATTGCCAAGGCCTACAAACCCAATCTTCATAATACTGTCTCCAAATTCAAAGCTTCGCTGCCAAGGTCCGATAGCATCGCGTCAACCTCGGATGGTGTGACATCCGAGATCGCAGCATGTGCCCAGTTTGGCGCATTGTCCTTATCAATAATCGCAGCGCGTATGCCTTCGGGGAAATCGCCCTGCGCTACGGCACGCGCGGTAAACCGAAATTCTAGCGCTAAGGCATCGCGCAGGCTGTGTGTGCCGCGCAGTGTTTTTAGAACCGCCAAACAGCAAGACAGCGCGAGCGGCGCACCGCGCAAAAGCCCCTTAAGGGCGCGCTGTGCAAATTCAGTATCGGAATCCTGCAAGTTTGCGGCAATCTCATTCAAAGTGTCTGCCCCAAAATAGCGGTCTATGGTTGCCAGATCGTTAGCCATCGCGCTGGCGGGTGCCGTGCTGGCAAAATGCGCAATCTCGGCAATGTCGCCGGTTTGAACGAGGGCCGATTTCAACTGATCCCATTGCTCATAGGCGATAAACGTATCAGCAAACCCTGCAAATATCGCGTCCCCCGGCCCCATACGCGCGCCCGTTAGCCCAAGGTACCGCCCCAGAAACCCTGGCGCGTTCGCCAATAGCAAAGACCCACCAACATCGGGCAAAAGCCCAATGCCGCATTCGGGCATCGCGATCTTGGTGCTTTCGCAGACGATACGGTTTGACGTGTGACAGCCAAGCCCAACGCCCCCACCCATCACGAACCCTTGCAGAAAACTGACAATGGGCACCGGGTATTCGGCAAGCTTTGCGTTCAAACGGTATTCGTCTTGCCAAAATTTGCGACCATAGGCGATATCACCGCGCTGTGCGCTTTCATAAAGGCTCGCAATGTCGCCGCCTGCGCAAAACGCCTTGTTACCAGCGGCTTCGATAATAACCAGACGGACACTGTCACGCCATTCGTCAAGCGCGGCTTCGATTGCCAAGCACATCTCGTGCGTTAGCGCATTCAGCACATCGGGGCGGTTCAGCGTGATCCGCCCGACATGGCCGTCGATCCGGCAAAATACATCATTCATTTAGCCAATAGCCCTCGGCTGACGATCAAACGCATGACCTCGTTGGTGCCTTCTAGGATTTCATGCACCCGTAAGTCACGCACCAGTTTTTCGATCCCGTAATCCGCTAGATAGCCATAGCCACCATGCAGTTGCAGGCAGTCATTCACAATTTTCGATCCGGCTTCAGTGACGAATTTCTTGGCCATGGCGCAGTAGTGCGTGGCGTCCGGTGCACCTGTGTCCAACTTCCACGCCGCCTGTCGTAAAACCACCCGCGCCGCCTGCAATTCAATTTCCATATCAGCAAGCCGAAATTGCAGGGCTTGGAACTGGTCGATCGTTTTCCCAAAGGCCTTGCGTTCGCCCATATAGGCAATCGTTTTATCAAGTGCTGCTTGCGCAGCCCCCAGTGAACAGGCCGAGATATTCAGGCGCCCACCGTCCAACCCGGCCATCGCATATGAAAACCCTTTGCCTTCGTCCCCGACAAGGTTGCCAGCGGGGATTTCGCAGTTGTCCATTTGTACCTGACGGGTCGGTTGCGACCGCCAGCCCATCTTGTCCTCTAGCCCGCCAAAGGTCAGGCCGTCGGTGCCGTCTTTGACGATCACTGTGCTCACGCCTTTGGGGCCATCTACGCCTGTGCGACACATGACGATATAGGCGTCGGCATAGCCGCCAGCGGAAATAAATGCCTTTGTCCCCGTCAACGCATAACCGGTGTCGGTGCGCACTGCTTTTGTTTTAAGCGCGGCGGCGTCCGACCCGGAACCCGGTTCCGTCAAGCAATAGGCAAGGAATGTGTTCATGGTCACGACGTCCGGCATCATCTGGGCCTTCAACGCGTCCGACCCAAATTTATCGATCATCGCAGCGCACATATTGTGGATCGACAGCAAGGCTGACACCGATGGGCAGGCCATGCTCAGTGCTTCAAAAATCAAGGTGCCATCCAGCCGGGACAGCCCCGCGCCGCCTGCGTCCTCAGAAACAAACAGCCCGCCAAACCCTAGTTCAGCCAGTTTCGGCCACAGGTCTTTGGGGATCTCGCCTGCCTTTTCCCATGCCTGCGCATTGGGTGCGATCTCGCTTTCGCCAAACGCCTTGGCCATGTCAAAGATGGCCTCTTGTTCTTGTGTCAGTGCAAAATCCATTGCGTCACCTCGGAGCTAAGCGAGCGGCACCGTCAAGGCGGATCACGCTCCCGTTTAGGAAATCGTTTTCAATGATATGCATCGCAAGCGCTGCGAATTCATCGGGGTCACCAAGCCGTGCAGGGTTCGGGATGCCCTGCGCCAATGCATCCTGAAGCTCTTGGGTCATCGACGTCACCATGGGCGTGCCAAAAATGCCGGGTGCGATTGCCATGACCCGGATCTTGTCCCGCGCCAGATCGCGTGCCATGGGCAGTGTTAGGCCAACAATCCCACCCTTTGACGCGGCATAGGCCACCTGCCCGATCTGACCTTCAAAGGCGGCAATCGACGCGGTGTTAATAATCACCCCGGTGCAATCGGCATCGATCCCGGCGGCAACCATCCCCGCAGCGGATTGCGACGCGACATTGAATGACCCGACAAGGTTGACGTTGATCACAGTTTGGAAAAGCCCCAGATCATGCACGCCATTGCGGCCAACCGTTTTCGCGGCGGGCGCGATGCCAGCGCAGTTCACGCAGATACGTTCTTGGCCATGTGCCGCGCGCGCAGTGTTTAGTGCTTCGGCAACGCTGGCCGCATCGGTTACATCCGCTTGGGCGAACAAAGCACCCAATTCGGCCGCCCGTGCAGCCCCTTTTTCAGCATCGCGGTCGATCAGTGTGACCTTGGCCCCAGCGGCACAAAGCGCAGCGGCAACCCCGCTACCCAGTCCAGACGCGCCCCCAGTAACAACCGCCGCGATGTCATTTTCAATCTTCATTTAGTCAGGTCTTTCCACTGCAATCGCTGTGGCTTCGCCACCACCCAGACAAACAGCGGCAATCCCGCGTTTTAGCCCGCGTTTTTCCAGCGCGTTCAACAGGGTCACGATAATCCGGCTGCCAGAGGCGCCAATCGGATGGCCCAATGCACAAGCGCCACCGTTGACGTTTACAACGTCGCGCGACAATCCAAGATCACGGATGAAGGCCATTGCAACAACGGCAAAGGCTTCGTTCACTTCCCATAGATCCACATCCCCGACGGACCACCCGAGTTGATCCAGCAGCTTTTGCGCGGCATGAACGGGTGCTGTCGTGAACCATTCGGGTTCATGGGCAAATGTTGCGTGGCCTTTGATCACGGCCCGCGCAGTTAGTCCCAATGCCTGCGCCCGCGATTGCGACGCCAGAACCAAAGCCGCCGCCCCATCAGAGATAGAGGATGAATTCGCCGCAGTAACCGACCCGTCAGGTTTAAAAGCTGGCTTGAGCTGCGGAATTTTTTCGGGGCGCGCATTGCCGGGCTGTTCGTCGGCGTCGACAGTGACATCACCCTTGCGGGTTTTCAGCGTGACCGCAGCGATCTCATGTGCGAAATGCCCGCCCTTTTGGGCCGCAACCGCATTGGCCAACGACGACAGCGCGTATTCATCCTGCTCTTGGCGGCTGAATTGGTAGCGCTCTGCGCATAGTTCGGCAAAAGCACCCATCAAAGTACCTTTGTTATAGGCGTCTTCTAAACCATCCAGAAACATATGGTCTTTGAGCGATGCATGCCCAAGTCGCGCACCGCTGCGCGTCGTTTCTGACAGATAAGGCGCGCCAGACATGCTTTCCATGCCGCCAGCGACAGCCATATTCAGCGCCCCGCAACGGATTTGATCGTAGGCGAGCATCGCCGTTTTCATCCCAGAGCCGCAGACCTTGTTTACCGTGGTGCAAGGCACATTGATCGACAGGCCCGCACCTAATGACGCTTGGCGCGCGGGCGCTTGCCCTAGTCCGGCGGGCAAAACGCACCCCATCAAAACTTCGTCGATGTGGTCGCGGTCGATCTTGGCGCCGTCGATTGCAGCCCCGATGGCATGCGCGCCTAATTCAGGCGCGGTCATCGTGCTTAGCCCGCCTTGAAAGCCCCCGATGGGGGTGCGGGCGGCACCTACGATTACAACATCATCCATCTAATTCTCCACGGGTCTTTGGTCATCAACCAGCACACCATCGCGCGGTAAATCACCTTTGGCCACAGCTACGATTTGCGTACGAAGCTTTAGAATTTCAGCAGCCGAAGCGGCGATTGCGTCGGTGCCCGACTCTTCGGTTTCAACCTTCAACGTCACCACATCTTTGGCACCGTCAAAACCGATTTCAACGCGGGCACGGTGGATTTCCGGGTGGCGGGTCATCAGGCTTGCCACTTGCTCTGGACGAATGAACATGCCCTTAACCTTGGCCGCCTGATCTGCACGACCACGCCAGCCAACAATACGCTTTGGCCCAGATGTGTCTGGTAAAATGGCACTAAGATCACCAACCGAGAAGCGCAGCAAAGGGTAATCGGGGTTCAAGACGGTCACAACGACTTCGCCTATTTCGCCGGGCGCGACAGGTGTGCCTGTCCCCGGCGTGACGATTTCGACGATCACGTCGTCATCAATCACCATACCATCAATGCTATCCGCCGTTTCATAGGCAATCAGGCCGACATCGGCCGTACCATAACATTGGCGGCACAAAATCCCGCGGTCCTCATAGGCCTGCCGCAGCTTGGGAAACAACGGACCCGCTGTCACGGCCGCGCGTTTGATCCGGCTTAGATCCAGACCAAGTTCATCACCTTTGGCCAAAATCGCGCCCAGATAGTCAGGCGTGCCAACATAGGCGGTTGTACCAATCGTGGCGGCGACTTCGGCTTGCTGGCGGGTGTTGCCCGGACCCGCAGGAAAGACAGTGACGCCAATGGCACGCGCGCCGCTTTCGAACATCGCCCCTGCTGGGGTGAAATGATACGCAAATGTGTTCTGTGCGATATCACCGGGGACAAACCCCATCGCCGTTAAAAAGCGACCAAAGCGCCACCAATCGGGGCCTGTACCACCGGGTTCATAGATGGGACCGGGTGACTGAAAAATACTTGCGACATTCTTGGCGCGGACGGTCCCAAAGGGCGGGTTGTCCGCTTGGGCTTGCAGCAACGCGCCTTTGCGCATGACGGGTAATGTTGTCAGTGCAGCAAGGCTATCCAGCGAGATATCATCGGGCAGCAAGGCATTCAGCGCCTTTAGCTGCTCTGCTTCAAGTTGGTCATGGGTTTTCATTTGATAATCCCTCCCATTACGCCAACCACCGTTTACGGCGCCGATAGCTGCGTACATCGCGGAATGATTTGCGGCCTTCGTCTGACATACCAAGGTAGAATTCCTTGACATCTGGGTTTTCGCGCAGCTCTGCGGCGGGGCCTTCCATGACGACGCGCCCGCTTTCTAGAATATAGCCGTGGTGGGCATAACGCAGCGCGACATTCGTGTTCTGTTCGGCCAACAGAAACGACACGCCTTCGTTTTCGTTCAGGTTTTTTACGATGGTAAAGATTTCTTCAACCAGTTGCGGGGCGATCCCCATTGATGGCTCATCCAGCAAAATCGTTTCAGGACGTGACATCAGCGCACGGCCAATTGCGCACATTTGCTGTTCCCCGCCAGAGGTAAAGCCGGCTTGGCTTTTGCGGCGTTCGCGCAGGCGTGGGAAATAGCTATAGACCATTTCAAGGTCCGCTTTGATATTCGCAGCCCCATCGGTGCGGGTATAGGCACCTGTCATCAGGTTTTCTTCGACGGATAGGTGTTCAAAACAGTGACGGCCTTCCATCACCTGCACGACCCCGCGCTTGACCAGCGCCTCGGGGGATAGGTTTTGGATGGGTTTGCCGTGGTATTCGATCTTGCCCTTGGTGACTTCGCCGCGCTCAGAATGCAGCAGATTTGAAATCGCCTTTAGGGTTGTTGTTTTGCCAGCACCGTTACCGCCCAGCAAAGCCGTAATGCCGCCCCTTGGGACAGATAATGAAACACCCTTCAGCACCAAAATCACGTGATTGTAGATCACTTCAATATTGTTGACCTCTAGCAACGTATCCGTCGGGGTCGCGGCTGACTTCGTCATTAGTATGCTCCGTTTGTGCGTGGGGTCGCTGTGAAAATGGGTACGGGCTTTGGTGAACGGCCCCAACGCGGGGCCGTTCAATTGTTAGGTTATAGGCAACCGGGTGTGATGTTGTTCTCGGCGGCAAAGGCGGCGGCATCTTCCGTCACCAATGGGCCAGTCACGCTATCGTCGGGTGCGATATAATCGGTCAGCGCAGTCCATGTGCCTGATGCAGCGTCCCATTCTTGGACGATACCAAAGCCGGTGCCGCCGTGGTCCTGACAAGACACAGAAAACGCCGGGCCGATTTGGGCCATACCCAGTTCTTCCATGCGTGCATCTGTGATCTCTAGCGCCTCCATGCCGTCACGCACCATCGCTGGTGTTACTTGCGCGACACCGTGGATTTCTTGCGCTTTGGCGATCGCTTCGGCGGCCAACATCGCAGCATACATGCCACGTGTGTAAAGCACCTTACCGATGTTGGACCCGTCGCCAGCAGCGTTGCCCGCATCGTGAACCAGCGAAGAAATCTCTGCAAAGACAGGCAGATCATCGATCCGGTTCATGTTCAGTGACTTATAACCGTTGGCCGCAGCCCCGGCTGGGGTCACGTCATGTTCGGCACCTGCCCACCAGTTCCCGATAAAGTTTTCCATTGGGAAACCAATGTTGGCAGCTTCTTGGATTGCGACTTGGTTCATCACGCCCCAGCCCCACATCAGAACATAATCAGGACGTTCGCGGCGGATTTGCAGCCACTGTGATTTTTGTTCCTGACCGGGGTGGTCAACGGCGATCTGCGTCAAGTTAAACCCGTGCATTTCAGACAGGGTTTCCAGCGTACGGATCGGTTCCTTGCCATAGGCAGAGTTGTGGTAAACCAGCGCCAGCGTTTTGCCATCCAGTGATCCGCCGTTTTCATCCAGCAGATAGTTCACCATCACGGATGCAGCATCCCAGTAGTTCGCAGGATAGTTAAAGACCCAGTTGAACACTTCGCCATCGGCCGCAGATGTACGGCCATAGCCCATTGTGTGCAGCGGAATCTGATCTGCGGTTGTCTTCGGGATGAGCTGATACGCGATGCCAGTGGACAGCGGTTGATAGATCAACGCGCCTTCACCTTTGGTGGATTCATAGCATTCCACGCCACGTTCGGTGCTGTACCCTGTTTCGCATTCGAGGATACGAACCGGCTCCCCTCCGATCCCTCCGTCGCGTGCGTTCAACAGGTTAAAGTAGTCTTGATACCCATCAGAGAATGGTGTGCCACCCGCCGCATATGGGCCGGTGCGATAGCTAAGATCAGGGATCACAAGTTCGGCCATCACAGGCGCGGCCGTCACTGAGGCCGCAATGGCCAAAGCGGCCAGTTTCTTCATCTTCATTGGGTTCTCCTCCCTTGGTTTACCAATAAGTCGTGCAAGTGCCGTCATTGCGGCTTGGCGGGTTGATCCCGCCAACCGGTTAATGTGGGAACGGCCATAGGCGCAGTTTCTCTTTGGTGACGCGCCATAGCTGCGCGAGGCCGTGTGGTTCTTTGATCAAGAAAAACATGATCAGCGCGCCGATAATCACCAGCTGCAAATGGCTGACCAGATCCGTCGGCCACCCCATCAGGTCGCTGCCAACGAATTTCAGCGCGACCGGCAGCAGCACAAGGAACGCGGCACCTGCAAAGCTGCCAAAGATCGACCCAAGCCCGCCGATAATCACCATGAACAAGACGAGGAATGACTTTTGAATGCCAAAGGCTTCGCCAACCTCGACCGCGCCAAGGTAAACCGCAAAGAACAACGCGCCGGAAATCCCGATAAAGAATGACGAAATCGCAAATGCTGTCAGCTTTGTCCGTAGCGGGTTCACACCGATGATTTCGGCGGCAATATCCATGTCGCGGATCGCCATCAGCTTACGGCCAAGCGTGCCCCGCGTCAGGTTACGCGCCACCACGGCGCAGACCGTCACAAAGACCAGACAGATCATATATTGCGCCCAAGGGGCCGCGTTTGGACCTGTCACCGCGAAAGGGCCGACAAACCGCTCTGGCGCACTGATCTGACCGGAAGCGGAATAATTGTAGAACCAGCCGACCTTGTTAAACAGCCACACCAAAAAGAACTGCGCGGCAAGCGTGGCAACGGCAAGGTAAAACCCCTTGATTCGCAGCGATGGCAGGCCAAAGGCCGCACCGACCATTGCTGTGACGCCGCCCGAGACCAAGATGTGAAACACGATGTTAACATCCGGAAATGCCGTCATCAATTTATAG